>JADMIO012982933.1_pt1 | contig 86106 bp, 47 predicted proteins | sample 8958161 | NCBI WGS metagenome assembly JADMIO01 (sample SAMN16585339, study PRJNA669376) | soil metagenome | isolation source: Crop rotation soil | place: USA: Cullars Rotation, Alabama | collected 2011 | reverse complement strand
ACAATTCGTGAATGCCCTTGTCCTTGGGGTATTGCGCCGCCGTGTCATTCCACTCCACCAGCAGCTGCTTCTTCTCGGGTGCTGACAGCATCTCGACTTCTGAAACCCTCTGTAGGGTCGGCGCAGCGAAGGCTCGGACAACATTCGCGAAGTGACGTGCCATACGCGCGACAGTCGACGCGTTGTGCAACTCAGGGTCGAACTCGAAAAAGCCGCGCAGTCCCTCATCGACTTCGGCCACAGTAAGGCTGAGGTCGTGACCGCGGCCTGCTCCGTTCGACGGAAGAACGACCGGCTGAAACTCAAGCGGCCCGACGCGAAGTTTGACGTCTTTGCCGCCAACCACGAACGAGGCCAGTCGGTCTGCTCGACTTTGCGTCTTCCCATGGAATACCAGTTCGGCCTGGTAGAGCGGTGAGCGGCTGGCATCGCGCCGCAACCCCATCTGCACAACCAGCTCGCCCGCCGGGTATGCCTCCTGAGCAATCGTCTCAAACATCGTCGTTTGAGCGGCAGAAATCAAAGCGCTCAGACTCGGATTTCCGTCACACCGAAGGCGAAGGGGCAGCTCGTTGACGAAGAAACCAACCGTTCGCTCGAACCCCGGTCTCCGATTCGCGAAAGGTGTCCCAATCACCACATCGCTCTGTCCGGTATAGCGCTGGAGGAGCACTTGGTACGCCGCCAGCAACACGGCACAAAGCGTCACCCGCTCTTCTCCGGCACGTTTGCGCAAAGCAGCAGAAATCTCCGCGGGAATCTCAAAGAACTCGCGCGCACCTCGGTAGCGCTGAACCGTCCGCCTCGGGTGATCGGCGGGGAGCTCGAGCGCCGATGGAGCGCCCATCAGCTTCTCCTTCCACCAGGCGAGATGGCGAGCACCCGCGTCGCCCGCCACTACCGCCGCTTCTTCCGCCACATGCTCTGCGTACGCACGACCGCCTCTAGCCAGCACGCCTTTGCCACCGGCCTGGCGAACGCGGTACAGCTGACCAAAATCATCCAGCAGTACCGACATCGACCAGAAGTCGACCGCAATGTGATGGGCGGTAAACAGCAGCAGCGGAAGGCTCCCCGGCTGATGGATTGTTCGCACCCTCAACAGGGGAGGTGCCTCGAGCTGAAATGGCCGACCGTGTTCCTCGAGCACCAACCGGTCGAGCTCATCGGCGCTTGCAGCCTCAAGCTCTCTGAAGTCGGCATCAACATGGGCGTGTACCGTCGCAACGGGCACCCCATCTCCTCCTGGGAAACCTGTGCGAAGCGCAGCATGGCGGTGAATCAACGCCTGCACCGCCTCGCGCAAGACGTCGGCCTCGAGGGTGCCTTCCACCCGAGCTGCCATGCTGACGTTGTAGGCGCAGCTCTGAGGTTGGAGGCCTTGAAACACCCAGAGCCCTCGCTGGCCCGACGAGATTGCTGATTCCGCCACCGGGTGCGCGCTCGCCTCTGAGGCTGGGGGCCGCGCCTCGGGGCCGCGCGCCAGATGCTCGGCGAGCTCGTTGATGCTCGGGTGCTCCCAAAGCGCCGTGCGCGAGACTGGAAAGCCCAGCCACGTCGACAGTTTTGCGACGATTCCCACCGCGGCCACGGAGTCCAGCCCATAGGCGGCCACGGGTCGATGAGGCTCAATGCTAGAGATGGGAATATTCAGCCACGCCGAAAGCTCTTCGAGCAGTCTGACGGTGACTTCCTGCCGGCGAAGGGCAGGGTCCGACGCCATTAGTGCCTCCGCTCGGCAGCCATTTCAGAAACCGGAAAGACCGGACTTTCGCGTGCGGATCGACCGTTCGTCACCGAACCTCCGCCATCGCCTTGTGTACGACCAATTCTTCGTTCTGGTTCGTGATGCTCAGCTCAATGCGTTTCCGTTCTCCGCGAACTCCGACCTCCCACCCCTGGCAGAGCAGCACATCGCCCGGAAAAACGGGGCGTGCAAATCCCATCGTCAAGCGCCGCAGTCGGGCGGCCTCGCCTCCCAGGTAGCCATTCACTACGGCCCGCGCAGCAAACGCATAGGTGCACGCACCGTGAAGAATGCGGCCTGGAAAACCCGCAGCCTTGGCTGCGGCGTCATTCAAGTGAATCGGATTGTTATCTCCGCTCGCGGCGGCGAAGCGGTTGGGTTGGTCGTCTGCGACACGCCAGCTCACGCTCATCGCTACCTTGTCAGGAATCGGAGGGCGTCGACTGGCTCGCCCAGAAGCAAGTTCCGCTTGGACGATAAAGACTTGCGCCTCTAGCTCAGCAATGATCTCCCGACGCGCATTCGTAACCCGAGACTCCATCACCAGAATGTGGCCAAACTCCACAATCTCGAGACTCTTGACTCGCGACGACGAGGAAATCGCCTCCCCGGCACGCATGGGAGCGTGCCAACGAACGTCCTGTTCGTTGTGAACCAGCCGAGCACCCTCGAACATCACTTTTTCTGGCACGTCGAGTTCGGGAAGGGCGTTGAGAATGAAGCCGGGAGGCACGCTCGTACTTTTTGCCCCGTTGGTGACGCTGGCGTCGTCGGTCGCCGACGCGAAGAGCCGAATGGCTTCCGGGCTGACTTCCACCGACTTGTTCGGTAGCGCCCGACCGACAATCGCTTCGTACCGGATCATGCAATCCTTCCCGGACCGACGAACTTCATCGTGCGCCGGCATTCTTCGAAATTAGGTGAATTTCAGAGGGGAAATTTTCGCCCTCGCTACTGAGCGTGTCAATGAATGCAAACAGCGCTCATGTGAGATGCCGGGCACCGATCTTGGGGGTCAAAACTTGCTCCCCGATCGTGACCTCACCGTATTGGGAATGTTTCTCCAGCTACGACAGGCTGGCCATCCGGTTGCCGCGCCCATCGGTCATGGAGACGATCTTGCCGTAGTCTAGAGTCACAATTCGATCGGCAAGGTGAAAATACGCGTCATCATGAGTGACCGCGATCACTGTCTTGCCTTGCGCGCGGAGCGCAGGGAGCACTTCGGTGTAGAAGCGACGCCGAAAGCTGGGTTCCTGGTCTGCGGCCCACTCGTCCAGGATGTAGATGGGTCGGTCTTCAATGAGCGCGGCGACGAGCGCCAATCTTTTGCTTTGCCCGCGAGACAACTCTGTACGGGTCCATTCCCCAGCATGCGTCCCGACCTTCGTCTCAAGCTCGAACAAGGTAAGCTGGCGCTTCGCCTCCTCCTGGACTGAAACTCCGGGTGGCGCCTCAATGTGTCGAAACAGGTGGAAGTCGGAGAAAACTGCCGAGAACATCTCGCGGTAGGCCTCTCGATTGTGCGCGGTAACGAGTACGCCATCGTGCACCAGCTGGCCGCGCTGAGGGATGTAGAGCCCCGCGAGCATTTTCGCGAGCGTGGTCTTTCCGCTCCCGTTGCCTCCAACCAAGAAAACCACTTCGCCAGGCGCGATGGTAAGAGTCACCGGCCCCACTTCGAAAACGGAGCCTTCGGCACGGTAAGAATACGTCGCTCCTACCAGTGAAACACTGCGCCATTTTGCGGCGCGCAACGTCGCTTCGACGAGAGGCGCCGTATTATCGACCTTCTCGAGCAAAACGCCGAGCCGTTCGACTCGCTTCAGTGCGAATCTTGCTCGCTCGAGAGTCGGAAACAAATTCATAATATCGACCATCGGCTGAGCGAGATAAATAGCTGCGGTCACGCAACCTGCCAGGAGCGCCGTGTCGGTCGAGCCAGACAGCACGGCAGTTGCCAGAAGAACGACCGGCATTGTCTTAAGCCCGAAGAGTCCAGCGCAGATTGCGAGCACGACCTGTCGGAAGGACTTGATGCTTGCACTGCGGACGTCCTCAACCGCATTTCGAAAAGCCACATTTTGAAAGTGATCGCGCCGCCCGTGATGGAGCTTGAGCTCCTTGATGCCGTTCACCAACGAACCAAAATGGATGTACATCTCGTCTGTTTGTTCCCGGGCCTTCGAAATTGACGGCGTTGCCCGCCGCATCAGAAGGGTAAAGATGCCGGCAATAGTCAGCCCGGAGATCGCAGTGGTCGCCAGAGCTGAGAAAGAGAGCCATCCCAAATAACCGAGGATGCCAACGACTTGAGTGGTGCCGTGAATTGTATTCGGGAGCAGCACCGCGGCTTTATTCAGCTCGCCGACGTCATCGGTCAAGGTGCCAAGCAGCGACGCTGACCCGCGCCCTTCGAGCTCTTCCAAAGGGGCGCCTAAAATCCCCTGGCTCAACCTCAACCTCAACGCGCGAACGTTGTCTTCGGACAAGTCATTTGCAAGTCTCGCCGACGTGTAGGTGGCGGCGATCTCTCCTAAGACGGCAGCAGCCAGCCACACCAATTGAATGGGGGCGACGCCGGTCGGAGATCGAAGGGCAAGCGTAAGCAGCCAGAGGGAAAGTGCCCCACCTCCACCAGCGATCATGGCGGCGGCGAGGGAGATAACGAGCCGCTTCGGGGAGATTTGAAATGCGACTACAAACAAACGGAGCACAGCGTCATTTGATCTGAAACGGGTAGCGTTTTCAATCCGAGCGCTGTCGACAGAAACTACATGGCCGGCACGCTGTAGCGCCGCGACGCCACTGCGAAGTAACGCCCTGGGCAGACGCTTCCTAGTCCTCCGAAAATCAACCGGCGCGTGACCTCTCCACCGAATTCAGCAGCGGCAGCTCGAGCGGTTTGAGTGCTCGTGTATCACGACCCACCACATACGCCGGGCGCGGTGGGCCAAGAGGCAGATTGGTTACATCGTTATAAGTCACGATGAGCAGTGTTCTGGGAAACGGCGACATGTTGTGCGTCGAGCCGTGCACGAGCTCCGGATGGAAGAACAACATCGTTCCCGCTGGACCCTTGGGGCTACGCAGCCCATTGCGGTGGACCAACGCAGTCATCTGCTCGTCGGTCAGCGCGATGTCGTAGGGATCGACGTGTTGCTTTGATCTCTGCTCACCTTCCCGCTTCGAGTCGCGTAACAACCCGTCAGCGTGTGAGCCCGGAACATAAATCACGGGTCCATTGAACTCGTTGACCTCATCCAGAAACACCGCGACGTTGACCAGCTTCGGAGCGGGCAGTTGATCCGCAGTCTTCCAGGCGAGAAAATCCTGGTGCCAGTGCCACCGCTCACCTCCGAAGGCAGCCTTTGCGTTGATCTTGAACTGATAGACATAGACATCGTTCTCTAGCAGTTGGTTGGCTGGTACGAGCAGCCGCGGGTCGCGAACGAGGTTTGCAAATTCTGGCTGTCTTTGATGCGTGGCATAGACCGCTCGAACGATTCGGACGTTCTCCTCGCCCTTTCGTCGGCGATCTTCGGTGATGAGGTGATCGCCAGGGATGAGAATGTCGCGCTCGTAGGAGTTAACCAGGAACTCCATCTCGGCAGGACTGAACGCTTGCGGAACAAGCACCATGCCTTCTTCGCGGTACTGTTTGAGCTGCGCCTCAGTCAATCTCAGAACGACTCCCCGTCTCTGATGGTCGCGTCAGGGCCACCACCAGTGGCGTTCCCTCATTGAAAGATGCCAATTGATGAGTCCCGGCACTTTTTCATCAACATGTTTCGACCGCAAGGGTCGCTGAGTTTCCTCCCCGGCAACCTACGTTCACCCCAAACGAACGTGGGTCGGACGTCGCGAAGTGTCTTACGCGCCCACACTGCAAATGAGCGTCACCCGCACCGGACGGCACCAGGCTTGCGCTGAGTCAAATTCAGTTTGTTAGGATCTGCCTATGCGTCGCCAGCCCTTCCCATCGTCGGCACTTCGAGGGTGTAGGTGAAGCTCTTCGCGGTCAGCGACCTTCACCTTCGCTACCCAGCCAATCGGGCAGCGATGGAGCGACTGCCGCCCCATCCTGACGACTGGCTCATCCTGGGTGGTGATGTCGGCGAGACCGAAGAGCACCTGACTTTTGCCTTGGAACAAGCCACGCGGAAGTTCTCTCAGGTCATCTGGGTGCCAGGCAATCACGAGCTATGGACGCTTCCCGGCAGCGAGCTCCGTGGTGAGGCCAAGTATCAGCACCTGGTGAATCTCTGCCGCTCCTATGGCGCATTGACTCCCGAAGATGATTACCCGACTTGGCCCGGCACCGGACAGCGCTTGGTGATTGCTCCGTTGTTCGTGCTCTACGACTACTCCTTTCGACCGGATGGCGTAGCAGAGGCCGACGCACTGGACTGGGCGGCCCAAGCCGATCTGGTGTGCACTGACGAGCTGCTGCTTCACTCCGACCCGCATTCGAGCAAGGCACGCTGGTGCGAAGCGCGCGTCGAGCTCACCGAAAGACGGCTAAGCGCGGTGCCAAGCGACGCCAAGCTGGTGCTGATCAACCATTTTCCGCTCCGCCAAGACCACGCGATATTGCCCGCGATTCCTCGGTTCTCGATTTGGTGCGGCACCCGAAGAACTGAGGATTGGCACCTTCGTTTTCGGGCTCAGGTCGTGGTTTACGGACACCTGCATATCCGGCGCACTCGCTGGGTCGACGGTGTTCGATTCGAGGAGGTGTCGTTCGGATACCCCGGCCAATGGCGCTCGGACCTGGGGATGGAGTCTTGTCTAAGGGAGATTCTTCCCGGTGCAGCAGCCTCTTAGGGGGGGTCGCTGGCAAGCTCGCCGAGGAGCGGAGTGGCGATGCGATCGACCAGAGTGAGCTCGTCTCCACCTCGTGCGGCCACAGCCAGATAATGGGTGGAAGTGGGTCGTCGTTGGAAGAAGCGCCAGCTCTGTGCGTCATCGGACTGCTGAGGATCGATCCAGATCGTGACTGGAGCGTTGGGGCGCAAGACGAATCCGAATTGATCGAGGGGAATCGCCAAGCCCATCTCTCGCGCCTTGATGTAGGCCTCCTTCAGCGTCCAGTACTCGAAGAACCGGCCGGGTCGCGCTTCGGGCGGCAACGACATCATGTCGCTCACCTCGAGCGGCGAAAAGAAGTGGTTGGCGACTGAAACCGTCTCGGTGTTGCGCTCGCTGTTCTCGACGTCTACGCCGAGGTCTCGGCTGCGCGCGACCGCGCAAGCCACCAGCCCTTTGGTGTGTGAGAGATTGAAGCGCAATGTCTGGCCCTCCGGTCCCGCGATGCGAGGGCAGCCATGATTATTTTTTTCGAATCGCCACGCGCTGGGAGGTGACTCGGAATAGCGCGAGAGCACCGTCCGCACCAACGCGTGCGCGACCAGGTAGTGGTGTCGATCGCGCTCGAAATGGAAACGCGCCCAGCGAGAACGTTCCTCATCGTCCAGGAGACGCTGATAGGCGGCGAGCAACGCCGAGTCCGTTACGGTGTGCGGATCAACGGACCAAACGTGCACCTCGCTTTCGCCGAGTGCCAGCGGACGGGGCATGTAACGAATCCAACCCGAAACTCGGTTTTTGGCAAGGTAGGTGCGCGCCCATCACTTCGAGCGGTAGCGCAGCCGCAGCTCGATGAGGCGCTGAGCGACGACGCGAACGTGGGGCTGCATCACCATTGTGTTGTGATTGCCCTCGACCCACTCCACCTGCACTGGCTCTGAGCAGAAGGGCTGCCAGCCCATCGCGAGGTCCGCAACTTCTTCAAGTGGGGTGCACCGAAGCAGGTTGACGGGGCCGTCATACTTTCCTGGCGTGTGTCCAGCCATGATCTGGCAGTTGGCATGCCACAGCTCCAGGCCCCTTCGAGTGGCTGCGAGCACTTCCTCGCGGCGCGGTCCCTGTGCTTCGGGGTTTCTCTCCTCAGAAAAGCGAATAACTTTTTCCAGATCCCAGTCGTCCAACTCTGCTGGAACGACAAAGTCTGGATAGACCAACGGGAATTGTCGAACCATCTTCCTGGCAGTGCCGAGCACGGACTTGTCTTCCTCCGTCAGCTCGACCTTGGCTCGGCCATCGAGCAGCACCAAGCCAGCCACCTCTTCTCCTGCCTGAAGAATTTGACGAGCGACCTCTTGCGCCACCATCGCCCCTGAGGAGTAGCCCACCAGGAAATACGGACCCCGACTCTGAACGCGTCGGATGCTGTGCAAGTAGTCACGGGCCATGTCGCGGACGCTGGCCGTGCGCCCTGAGATCAGCTCATCGGCCTTCGCCTGAAGCCCGAAGACGGGAAAGCGCTTGCCCACGTGAGTGGCCAGCAACAGGTACTCGCTGAGGTGACCTGCGATGGGATGAAACATGAAAATCGGCGGCCCATCGACGTCGATGTGCAGGGGCACCAGGGCCGACGAACGCTTCGCGCCTGACACAAGCAGCGGGCGAGGCGCCTCTTGGGAAAGTGCGTCTAGGAAGGCAAGGCAGCCGTCCGCGAGGGTGGCAGCGTCGAGATGCCCTCGACTCTCGATTCGAACCTGTAGCTCGCCTCGAACGCTGGCGGCCAACACACCGAGGCCGCCGGGCGGAACGGGTCCGCTCCAACTACTCAAATCGATTCCCGCTCCGTCGAGCGCACCCAGCCAACGGACGACGATCGGAGGACCGTCTTTCACCAGCAAGTGAGCGAGGTGAGGGGGCCCGAAGGTCCGCAGCAAATCGCGACCGGTGCCATCGCCAGGCAACTGGCGTATGGCCTCCCCCACCGCCCGCACAGACGCCCAGCCCGACTCGGTCGCGGCATCCAACACAACCGGCACGCGACACGCCAACGGCCCAATGAGGGTGCCCGTATTGTGCGGTCGCACCTCGAGCTCGAGTGCTTGGGGGTAGTCGCGCGCGCCCCTCGCCGACCAGATGGACGCAGCAATGAGGTGCGACTCTTCTAAGCCGGCCGAGGCGAGCCGAGTTTTGAGGAGCGCGGTCTGTTCGGTCGTCAGGCGAAGGCTGGTGCTCGTCGCGCGCCCCACGCGCGGCGCAAAATCGGATGACGGAAGTTCGAGCCAAACCCCAAGCTCATCGAGCCGCTGTTGAGAGGAGGCCTCGAGCGAGAGCCCCATCAAGGCATCAGCGAAGGCGGTGTGGGCGGCCTCCGCGTCGACCGACGGGATCGAGGGCGCGAAACAGCGGGCCTCAATTTCTCTTCGCAGGGTCTCACAGGTGAATGAATCTGCGATGAGGGGCGAGAGCACCAGCAGCAACATTTCGCGCCCCTGCGCTACCTTGAACCACCACAGGCCCCAGAGCTTTGGAGCTGGAGCGCCAACGCCAGTCACCTCGTCGATGGCCTTCGCCACTGCACTCGAGAGCTTCTCGGGCGAGCGACTCAAGTCGACACACGTCAGAGGCACCTCGACCGGAGCCCCCACATTTTGACGCCAGCCACTTGCCGTTTTTTCGAATCGCAACCGCAGCGCATCGTGAGCCTGAATGAGCCCCCCCAGCACCGAGCGCAGTCGCGCTTCGTCCAGCGGCTGGCGCATTTGCACCAGCAGCGAGTACGGCACCAAAGGCACGCCGTTCTGCAGCAAGTCTATTGACTCGCGCTGGAGCGGGCTCATCCCGAGACCGATCTCCGAGGTGTCGCGGGTTGCTCGAGAGCGCACCCGTTCAGCCAGAGCCGAAAGGGTCGACTCCCGAAACAAATCAGCCGGAGCAATGGGCAACTGTTGCTTCTTGGCGAGCGCCACGAACTGAACCACCAGCAGCGAATTGCCGCCGAGATCAAAGAAATCGTCATGAACGCCAACCCGCTCGACTCCGAGCACCTGACACCAAATGCTCGCCAATGCCTCTTGCAGGGGGCCGGAAGGTGCCACGTACTCCTTCTGCGTGGTGGACATATCCGGCGCTGGCAGCGCCTTTCGGTCCACCTTCCCGTTCGGGCTCAGCGGCAGCTTCTCTAGGAAGACAAACGCCGCTGGTACCATGTACTCAGGCAGGGTCTTCTTTAGTCCCTCCTTCAGCTGTCCCGCCTCGGGCGCGGCTGAAGCCTCCTTCGCTACTACGTACCCCACCAGCTTCTTGCCCCCGGGACCGTCCTCTCTTGCCACCACCACGCACTCTTTGACTTGCTGCTCCTTCGACAGCGCCGCCTCGATTTCTCCCAACTCAATCCGGAAGCCTCGAATCTTCACCTGGTTGTCGATTCGCCCCAGGTACTCAATGCTTCCGTCCGCCAACCACCTCGCCAAGTCGCCCGTCCGGTACATCCGGCTTCCAGGAACTCCGTAGGGGTCCGGCACAAACTTCTCTGCCGTCAGCTCTGCTCTCCCCAAATACCCTCGCCCCACCCCCACGCCGCCAATGTGCAGCTCTCCTCCCACCAGCGCGGGCACCGGCCGCCCTCGGCCATCCAGCACGTACAATTTCAGATTCGCGATGGGTCGGCCGATGGGCACCCTCTCGTTGGCTCCCTCACAAGCCCAGTAGCTGACGTCTACCGCCGCCTCCGTCGGCCCGTACAGATTGTGCAGCTGCGCCGGCAGTCTCGCTCGGCACAACTTCGCCACCTCGGGCGGAAGCGCCTCACCGCTGGCAAACACCCGCCGCAAGCTGTGCAACTCTTCCAGTCCCTGCCCCGACAAGAAGGCGCTCAGCATCGACGGCACAAAGTGCAGCGTCGACACCCCTTCTCTGCGAATTACCTCTGCTAGGTACTCGGTGTCTTTGTGTCCCTCGGGCCGCGCGACCGCCAACCGGGCCCCCACCGCCAGCGGCCAGAAGAATTCCCACACTGAGACGTCGAAGCTAAACGGCGTCTTCTGCAGCACAACGTCGTCGCCCTTCAGGCCGTACGCGTCTTGCATCCACAGCAGTCGGTTGACGACTCCCAAGTGCGCATTCATCGCTCCCTTGGGCTTGCCTGTGCTGCCCGACGTGTAAATGACGTACGCCAGATTCTCTGGGCTGCCCCACGCCTCCACCGGGCCCGCCTTCTCCTTGGCCACCTCGACCCAGCCCTCATCCAACACCACTCGTCGCACGCCGCCCTCAGGAAGCAGTCCCGCAAGCCTTCCCTGCGTCAGCAACACCTTCGCGCCGCAATCTTCCAGCATGTAAGCCAGTCGGTCTTCGGGGTAGCCCGCATCGAGCGGCACATAGGCTCCGCCGGCCTTCAAGATGCCGAGCAGCCCGACCACCATCTCCAGGCTTCTCTCCATGCACAGGGCCACCTTCACTTCGGGCCCCACTCCCAGCTTTCTCAAGTGCCTCGCCAGCTGGTTGGCCCGGCCATTCAGCGCGCCGTACGACAGCTGCTGCCCCTCGAAGACGAGCGCAATCGCATCCGGCGTCTTCTCGGTTTGCGCCTCAAACAGCTCGTGAATGCCCTTGTCCTTCGGGTACTGCGCCGCGGTGTCATTCCACTCGACGAGCAGTTGCTGCTTCTCGGCGTCTGAAAGCATCGACAGCTCAGCAAGGCTTCTCTCCGGCTTCTCTACCGCCGACGCCAGCAGCAGCCTCAAATGTCCCAGCAGTCGCTTCGCCGTCGCCTCAGTGAAGAGCGCCGTCGCGTACTCCACTTCCGCCCACAGGCCCTCCGACGTCTCCGCGAAGGCGAGCGAGAGGTCGAATTTCGCCATCTTCGTGTCGGTCTCGACGGGGGTGAAGCCCAACCCTCCCGCCTTCAACGCTCCGGACGGCGCATTCTGCAGCACCACCATCACCTGGAAGAGGGGGGAGTGCGAAAGGCTGCGGACGGGGTTGAGCGCCTCCACTACTGCCTCGAAGGGCACCTGCTGGTGCGCGTACCCCGACAGCGCCACCTCCTTCGTCGCCCTCACATGCATCCTGAAACTCTCTGCTCCCTTCACGCCAACCTTCAGCGCCAGCGTGTTGACGAAGAAGCCGATGAGCCCCTCCACCTCCACTCTCTCTCGGTTAGCCACCGGCGTTCCCACCACCACTTGGCCCTGGCCCGAGTACCTCGAAAGGAGCGCCGTCACTCCCGCAAGCCCAACCATAAAGAGCGTCGCGCCCTCTTGTGCGCCGAGGTCTTTCACACCATTGAGCAGGGCCTTGGGCCACAGCTCTCCTGCTGACGCACCTTGGTAGCTCTGCACCGCCGGCCGCGGGAAATCCGTCGGCAACTCGAGAAGACCTGGCGCACCGGAAAGATTTTCTTTCCAGTACCCCAGCTGCTTCTCGAGCACCTCGCCCGTCAGCCACCCGCGCTGCCACACCGCATAGTCCGCATACTGAACCGCCAGCTTCGGCAGCTGTGCTGGCTTTCCTTCGCTGAACGCCGCGTACAGCGCCGCTACCTCCTTCACCAACACCCCCATGCTCCACCCGTCCGACACGATGTGGTGCATGACGAGAACCAGCACCCGCTCCTGCTCTGCGGTCCTCAGCAGCGACACCCTCAGCAGCGGCGCCTTCGTCAGGTCGAAGGGCGCACTCACCCTCTGCGCCACCTGCCGTTCCACCTCCTCCCCGACTGCTTTCCCCGCGCCCCTCAAATCCAGACGCTCGACCTGGAAGGAAGTCGACTCCTCCACCACCTGCCACGCCTTGCCTTCCTTCGAGGCAAAGCGCGTCCTCAGCGCCTCGTGTCTTCTCAAGAGTTCCGCGAATGCCTTCTCCAGCGCTGTCTCGTCCAGGCTCCCCGTCAGCTTTAGCGCCGCCGGCATGTGGTACGCCGCACTCTGGGGCTCAAGCTGGTGCAGAACCCACAGTCGCTCCTGTGAGAAAGACAGCGGCAGCTTTCCCTCGCGCGGCACTGGCACAAGCGGCGGACTCTTCACTGCTTCCCCTGCCTGGACCTTCTGCCGCACCCGTTCCGCCAGGGTCGATACCGTCGGCGCTTCAAAGAGGGTGCGCAGCGACAGCTCGACCCCAAGCGCCTGCCGCACCCGCGACATCACCTGCGTTGCCAGCAACGAGTGCCCCCCCAGCTCGAAGAAGTTGTCCTCCACCCCTACTCGCTTCACCCCGAGCACCTCACTGAAGACGCCGCAGAGCGCGTCCTCAATCGCGTTGCGCGGCGCCACGTACTCCTTCTGCGCAGTGGACAAATCCGGCGCAGGCAGCGCCTTCTTGTCCACCTTCCCGTTCGGCGTCAGCGGCAGCTTCTCTAGGAAAACAAACGCTGACGGGACCATGTAGTCAGGCAGCGTCTTCTTTAGAGCTTCCTTCAGCTGGCTCGCGTCGGGCGCGACTGACGCCACCACGTACCCCACCAACCTCTTGCCTCCGGGGCCGTCCTCTCGCACCACCACCACGCACTCTTTGACTTGCGGTTCCTTCGACAGCGCCGCTTCCACCTCGCCCAACTCAATCCGGAAGCCGCGAATCTTCACCTGGTTGTCGATTCGACCCAGGTGTTCGAGGGCGCCATTGGGCAACCGCCTCGCCAGGTCCCCCGTTCGGTACATTCGGCTTCCTGGCTCTCCGAAGGGGTTGGGTACAAACCTCTCCGCAGTCAAATCTGGCCGACCCAGGTAGCCTCGACACACCCCCGCGCCAGCGATGTGCAGCTCTCCCGCGACGAGTGCGGGAGCCAGCACGTTCCCGCCCGTCAAGACGTAGGCAGCGTTATTCGACAACGGTTGCCCAATCAAAACTCGGTCGGAATCTGCTTCCCAAAAGGTGGCGTCAGCCGCGACTTCCGAGGAGCCATAGAGATTGAGCAGCTTCGCGTTGGGAACCTTCCTACGAAACTCCGCAGCCAGCCCCGCCGGCAATGGCTCACCGCTGGTGACACAAAGCTTCAACGAAGGCAGGGGCTGCTCCGCGCCCTCCAGTAGCGCCTTCAACAACGACGGCACCACCACCAGCCGCCCTACCAACTCTCGCCTCAGGCCTGACAAAAGCACCGGAACGTCTTCGACTACTGCGTCACTCCAGATGCAAATCCGAATGCCCCGCAGCAGCGGCCCGAAGATTTCCCAGACCGAGTCCACAAAGCTCAGTGCCGTCTTTTGGCAGCACACCTCTCCCTCCGTGAAGGGGTAGGCGTTCCACATCCACTGCATGCGATTGACCGTGGCCCGGTGCGTCCCCAACACTCCCTTCGGCCGTCCCGTGCTTCCAGAGGTGTAGATGACGTACGCCAGGTTGGCCGGACTGCCCAACGCCTCGAGCGGGCCCGACTTCTCGTTGGCCACCTCGGCCCAGCCCTCGTCCAACACCACCCGCCGCACGCCGCCATCCGGAAGCAGCCCCGCAACTCTTCGCTGCGTGAGGAGCACCTTCGCGCCGCTGTCCTCCAGCATGTAAGCGAGCCGGTCCTGGGGGTAACGCGCATCGAGCGGCACGTACGCCCCGCCGGCTTTCAAGATGCCGAGAAGCCCCACCACCATCTCGAGGCTTCTCTCCACGCACAGGGCCACCTGCACTTCCGGTCCCACTCGCAGCTTCCTCAAGTGCCTCGCCAGCTGATTGGCCCGGCCATTCAGCTCCGCGTACGACAGCTGCTGGCCTTCGAAGACGAGTGCAATCGCATCCGGCGTCTTCTGCGCCTGCGCCTCAAACAGCTCGTGAATGCTCTTGTCCTTCGGGTACTGCGCCGCCGTGTCATTCCACTCCATCAGCAGCTGCTTCTTCTCGACCTCCGAGAGCATCGACAACTCGGCGAGCCTAACGTCGGGCTGCGCCACCGCCGACTCCAACAGTCTCCTCAAGTGTCCCAGCAGTCGCTTCGCCGTTTGAGCAGCAAACAAATCCGTCGCGTACTCCAACTCCACCCAAAGGCCTTCTGACGTCTCTGCAAGGTCGAGGGTGAGATCGAATTTTGCCATCTGCGCGTCGGTCTCGACGGGCGCAAACCGCAATCCTCCCGCCTTCAGCTCTCCAGACGGCGCATTCTGCAGCACCACCATCACCTGGAAGAGGGGGGCGTACGAAAGACTCCGGATGGGGTTGACCGCCTCCACCACTGCCTCGAAGGGGACTTGCTGGTGCGCGTACGCCGAGAGCGCCACCTCCTTCGTCGCCCTCACGTGCCTTCGAAAACTCTCGCCGCTCTTCACGCCCACGTTGAGCGCCAGCGTGTTGACGAAGAATCCGATGAGCTCCTCCACTTCGGCCCGCTCTCGGTTGGCCACTGGCGTCCCCACCACGACCTGGCTCTGCCCCGAGTACCTCGACAAGAGCGCCGTGACTCCCGCAAGCCCGACTATGAAGAGTGTCGAGCCTTCCTGCGTCGCGAGCTGCTTGACCCGGTTGAGCAGCTCCGTGGGCCACAGCTCTCCCGCAGACGCGCCCTGGTAGCTCTGCACCGCCGGCCGTGGGAAATCCGTCGGCAGCTCAAGAAGACCTGGCGCACCGGAAAGACGCTCTTTCCAGTACCCCAGCTGCTTCTCGAGCACCTCGCCCGCCAGCCACCCTCGCTGCCAGACCGCGTAGTCCACATACTGAATCGGAAGCTTCGTCAGGCTCGCAGGCTTGCCTTCGCTGAACGCGGCGTACAAGGCCGCTGCCTCCTTCACCAACACCCCCATGCTCCATCCGTCCGACGCGATGTGGTGCATCACCAGCACCAGCACCCACTCCTGCTCTGACGTCCTCAGCAGCGACACCCTCAGCAACGGGCCCTTGGTCAGGTCGAAAGGGGCGCTCGCCCTCTGCGCCACCTGCCGTTTCACCTCCTCTTCGACTGCTTTCCCCGAGGCCCTTAAATCCACACGCTCGACTTCGAAGACAGTCGCCTCCTCCACCACCTGCCACGACCTGCCTTCCTCAGACGCAAACCGCGTTCTCAGCGCCTCGTGCCTTCGCAATAATTCCGCAAACGTCCTCTCAAGTGCGGCCTCGTCCAGCCTTCCCGTCAGCTTCAGCGCCGCCGGCAGGTGGTAGGCCGTGCTCTCGGGCTCCAGCTGGTGCAGGAACCACAGGCGCTCCTGGGAGAACGACAGGGGCAGCCGACCCTCGCGCTTCACCGGCACCAGCGGCGGACCTTCGATGCGCCCTCCCGCTTGAAGGTTCTTCTCCACCTGCTGCGCGACCGCCGCCACCGTCGGCCCCTCGAAGAGCACTCCCAGCGGAAGCTCTACTCCAAGCATCTTCCTCACTCGCGACACCACCTGCGTCGCCAGCAGCGAGTGCCCGCCCAATTCGAAGAAATTGTCGTGGACGCCGACCTGCTCCACTTTGAGCAACTCCGACCAAATTCCTGCCAGCGCCTTCTCCGCTTCCGTCCGCGGCGCCACATAGGCATTTGCCACTGCCAGCGTCCTGCCCTCCGGCGCAGGCAGGGCCTGCCGGTCCACCTTTCCGCTCGCCGTCTGCGGCAGCTTCTCCAGCACCACAAACGCCGACGGCACCATGTACTCAGGCAGCGTTTTCTTCAGCTCCTCCTTGAGACTCGTCGCATTCAGTCTCTCGCCGACCACGTATCCGTAGAGCCTCTTCTCCCCTTCCGCCCCGCGCACCACCACCGCGCACCCCTTCACGCCCTCGCACTTCGAAAGCGCTTGCTCCACCTCTCCCAACTCGATTCGAAAGCCTCTCACCTTCACCTGGAAGTCGCGCCGACCCAGGTACTCAAGCCGCCCGTCCGGCAGCCACCGCGCCCTATCTCCCATCCGGTACAGCCGCGCACCTGACGGCCCAAACGGACTCGGCACAAACCGCTCCGCCGTCAGCTCGGCTCGTCCCCAATACCCTCGCGCCAGCCCCTCTCCTCCCACGTACAGCTCACCCTCTGCCCCCACCGGCACGGGCGTCAGTCGCTCGTCCAACACGTACGCCTTCAGGTTGGAGATGGGCCGCCCCAGAGAAATGCTCCCTGAGGAGCCGACGCCCTTCACCTCTTCCACTGTGGCGTCCGCCACTTCCGAAGAGCCGTACATATTCAGCAGCACCGCATCGGGAGCGCTTCGCTTGAATCGATCCTGCAGCTCCGCTCCCAAGTCCTCCCCACTCGTCATCCACACCCGCAACTTAGGCAACGACTCCTTCAATGACGTTGGGCTCACTTCCAGCAGGGCGCGTATCAACGACGGCACCAGCACGATGCGTGTCACTTCCCCCTTTGCGAGGAGACTCAGCAGGCGCGCTGGCTGCTTCCCGTCTTCGTCAGAAACGATGAGGCTCGGCACGCCCTTCAGCAGCGGCCACCACATCTCCCAGGCGAAGTCTACGAAGCTGATGGACGTCTTCTGGCAACACACCTCGCCCGCCTCGAACGGGTACTTCTTCCACATCCAGTCGAAGTTGACGGCCCCCTCATGCGTCCGAACCACGCCCTTCGGCTTCCCCGTCGAGCCTGACGTGTAGACGATGTACGCCGCATTTGCTCCCCTCGCCCCTCCCTCCACACGCGCGTCACTTTCCTTCGCTATTTCCCCCCACTCTCCATCCAACGCCACCGTCCGCGCCTTCCACCGAGGCAGTCTCCCCTTCAGCGCCGACTGCGTCAGCACCACCCGCACCCCGGAGTCCTCCACCATGTACTGGAGTCGTTCCGCTGGAAGGCTCGCGTCCATCGGCACGTAGGCTCCGCCGGCCTTCGCGACACCCAACGCCCCCACCACCATTTCAAACGAGCGCTCCACGCAGATGCCCACTCCCACTTCAGGCCCCACCCCCTGTCTCTTGAGGTAGTGACCGAGCTGGTTGGCTCTCGCGTCGAGCTGGCCATACGTCAGCGTCTTATCCCCAAGGCGGAACGCCACCGCTCCAGGCGTCCTCTTTGCCTGCGCCTCGAACATCTCGTGCAAGCACTTCCCTCGAGGAGACGTGTCTTCTGTCGCATTCCAGGCCGTCAGGAGCTGACGCCTCTCGTCCTCCGACAAAAATCCGATTTCCGAAATCCGCTGGTCTGGCCTCGCCACCACTTCCGCCAACAGCTTCCGGAAGTGAGTCTCCAGCCGCTTCACCGTCGCCGCGTCGAATAGGTCCGCGTTGTACTCGAGCCCTCCTGCAAACCTTCCCCCCTCCTCCGTCAACTCCAACGTCAACTCGTACTTCGACGTCTCTCGCGCCAACTCCATCGGCTGCAGCACCAGCCCTGGCAACTGCAGCTCCTCCATCGGCGCATTCTGCAAAATGAACATCACCTGGAAGACGGGCGTCCGCTTCAGACTCCTCTGCGGCGCCACCTCATTCACCAGCTGTTCAAACGGCGCGTCCTGATGGGCGTAGGCCCCTTGCGTCACTTCCGAAACTCGCTTCACCACCTCTCGAAAGCGCGGGTTTCCGCCCAGCCTCGTCCGCAGGGCCAACGTGTTGATGAAGAGCCCAACCAGCCCTTCCAATTCTTTCCGCTGCCGATTCGCTATCGGCGCCCCCACCACCACGTCCTCTTGCCCCGTGTACCGGCACAAAAGCGTCTGGAAGGCTCCCAGCAGCACGACGAACGGAGTCACCCCGGCCTCTCGACTCAGCCGCTTCACTCCCCTCGACAGATCCTCTCCCAACTCCACCCCACACCATCCACCTCTAAATGTCTGTCTCTCCGGTCGCGGCCTGTCTGTCGGCAACTCCAACGCTGCCGCTATTCCCCTCAGCTGTTCCTTCCAATACCCAAGCTGTTTCTCCAGCACCTCGCCCTTCAGCCACTCCCTCTGCCACGCCGCATAGTCCCCAAACTGGATCTCCAGTTCTGGGAGCGGACTCTCCTTCCCTGACGCGTACGCCCCGTACAGCGCCATCAGCTCCTTCACCATCACGCCCATGCTCCACCCGTCCGACACGATGTGGTGCATGACGAGAACCAGCACCCACTCGTGCTCTGCGGTCCTCAGGAGCGCGACCCTCAACAACGGCGCCTTCTTCAGGTCGAAGGGCGCGATCGCCTTCTGCGCCACCAGCCGTCTCGCCTCCTCCTCGACTGCGCTTCCCGCACCCCTCAAATCCACGCGCTCGACTTTGAAGGCAGGCGCCCCCTCCACCACCTGCCACGCCATTCCCTCTTCAGAGGCAAAACGCGTCCTCAGCGCCTCGTGTCTTCTCAGCAGTTCAAAAAACGCTTTATCCAGCGCGGCTTCGTCCAGCCTTCCCTGGAGCTTCAGCGGCACCGGTATGTGGAACGCCGCACTGTGGGGCTCGAGCTGGTGGAGAAACCAAAGTCGCTCCTGAGAGAAGGAGAGCGGCAGCTTCCCCTCACGCTTCACGGGCACCAGCGGCGGACCCTCGACACCCCCACCCGTCTTCAGCTCCTTCTCCACCTGCTCCGCCAACGCCGCCACCGTCGGCCCCTCGAAAAGCACTCGCAGCGGAAGCTCTACTCCAAGCGTTTTCCTCACGCGCGACACCACCTGCGTCGCCAGCAGCGAGTGACCACCCAGCTCGAAGAAGTTGTCGGTCACCCCCACCTTCTTCAACCCGAGCACTTCACCAAAGACTTCGCAGAGCGCCTCCTCAGTCGAATTGCGCGGAGCCACGTACTCCTTCAGGCCCGAGGACAGGTCCGGCGCAGGCAGCGCCTTCTTGTCGACCTTCCCGTTCGTCGTCATCGGCAGCTTCTTCAGGAAAACAATCGCCGACGGGACCATGTACTCAGGCAGTGTCTTCTTCAGGGCCTCCTTCAGCTGCCCCGCATCGGGTGCCGCTGACGCCTCGTTCGACACCACGTACCCCACCAACCTCTTGCCGCCGGGGCCGTCTTCTCGCGCCAACACGACGCACTCTTTGACTTGCGGCTCCTTCGACAACGCCGCCTCGATTTCTCCCAGCTCGATCCGGAAGCCTCGAATCTTCACCTGGTTGTCGATACGTCCCAGGTAGTCCAAATCTCCGTCGGCCAACCACTTCACCAAATCTCCAGTTCGGTAGAGGCGCTCTCCCGGCTTCTTCCCGAATGGATTCGGTATGAATCTCTCTGCCGTCAGTTGGGGGCGCCCCAAGTAACCACGCGCCAATCCCTCTCCCCCAACCATGAGCTCTCCCGGCACCCCCACGGGCACCGGATTTTGATTTCTGTCGAGCACATACAGGCTCAAGTCGGGGATGCGTTTCCCAAGGAGGCTTCCCTTGGCTTCCCTTACGTCTTCGGAGGTCAGGGGTCGAAAAGTGACATGCACTGTTGTCTCGGTGATTCCATACATGTTCACTAAGACCGGATGCTTGTCGCCGTGTCGAGCCATCCAGGGCGCGAGATTTCGTAGCTCCAGGGCCTCTCCGCCAAACACCACCCACTTGAGCGACAGACCGAGGCTCTTTCCCTCGTCAGCGGCTATCAACCCTCGGAATGCCGATGGTGTTTGATTGAGTACCGTTACTCTCTCTCTCGCCAACAGCTCGAGAAACTCCTCTGGCGACCGACTCACCGCGAACGACACCACGACGACGCGGCCACCGTAGAAAAGCGCTCCCCACAACTCCCAAACCGAAAAATCGAACGCACTCGAATGGAAGAGCGTCCACACGTCGCTCTCGTCAAAGCGATAGCCCGGGTCGGTTGCAGTAAACAGCCGCGTCACATTCCCGTGGCTGATGACGCACCCCTTCGGCTTTCCGGTAGAGCCTGACGTGTAGATGACGTACGCCGCATTGCTGGCGACACACTTCGCCTTCAACGCCTTATCGCTGTGCTTCGCGATTTCGGCCCACTCGCCATCCAACTCAATTCTCTTCGCAATCCCCGAAGGCAGACTCTTCACCAAGGACGTCTGCGTCAAAACCACCGACGCCGCAGAGTCCTTCAGCATGTGCTCTATGCGCTCTTCCGGGTACAGCGGGTCGACAGGCACATAGGCCCCGCCCGCCTTCAGAATGCCGAGGAGCCCAATCACCAGCTCCAAGTTGCGCTCTAAGTAAATCCCCACCAACACTTCGGGCCCGACTCCCAACCCCTGGAGGTAGTGCGCCAGCTGGTTGGTCTTCGCGTTGAGCTGGGCATACGTCAGTGACTTTTCTCCGAAGGAGACCGCCACTGCGTCCGGCGTCTTTTGCGCCTGAGCCTCGAACCACTCGTGAATGCACCTGTCCTTCGGGTACTGCGCCGCGGTGCTGTTCCACTCCACCAGCAGTTGCTGCTTCTCGGCTTCGGAGAGCATCGACAACTCGGCGAGGCTTCTCTCCGGTTTCTCTACCGCCGATTCCAGCAGTCTCCTCAAGTGCCCCAGCAGTCGCTTCGCGGTCGCCGAAGTGAACAGCGCCGTCGCGTACTCCACTTCCGCCCAGAGGCCTTCCGCCGTCTCCGCGAAGTTGAGCGTGAGATCGAATTTAGCCATCTTCGTGTCGGTCTCGACGGGCGCAAAACCCAGCCCTCCCGCTTTCAACTCTCCGGACGGCGCATTCTGCAGCACCACCATCACCTGGAAGATGGGTGAGTGCGAAAGGCTGCGCACCGGGTTGAGAGCCTCCACCACCGCTTCGAAAGGCACTTGCTGGTGCGCGTACCCCGACAGCGCCACTTCCTTCGTCGCCCTCAGGTGGTTCCTGAAGCTCTCTTCGCTTGTCACCCCAACCTTGAGCGCCAGGGTATTGACGAAGAAGCCGATGAGCCCCTCCAGCTCCGCCCTCTCTCGGTTGGCCACTGGCGTCCCGACCACCACCTCGGCCTGCCCCGAGTACCTCGACAAGAGCGCCGTCACTCCCGCCAGCCCCACCATGAAGAGGGTCGCCCCCTCTTGCGTCGCGAGCTGCTTGACCCCGGTAAGCAGCTCTTTGGGCCACAGCTCTCCCGCTGACGCGCCCTGGTAGCTCTGCACCGCTGGCCGCTGGAAATCCGTCGGCAGCTCAAGAAGACCTGGCGCACCGGAAAGGCTCTCTTTCCAGTACCCCAGCTGCTTCTCGAGCACCTCGCCCGTCAGCCACCCGCGCTGCCACACCGCATAGTCCGCATACTGAATGGGAAGCTTCGGCAGGCCCGACTGCTTGCCCTCGCTGAACGCGGCGTACAGCGCCGCTACCTCCTTCACCAACACCCCCATGCTCCAGCCGTCCGACACGATGTGGTGCATGACGAGAACCAGCACCCACTCCTGCTCTGCGGTTCTCAGCAGCGACACCCTCAGCAGCGGCGCTTTCTCCAAGTCGAAGGGAGCGCTCACCCTCTGCGCCACCTGCCTTCTCGCCTCCTCTTCGACCGCGCCTCTCAAGTCGACACGCTCAACTTCGAAGGCAATCGCCTCCTCCACCACCTGCCACGCCTTGCCTTCCTTCGAGGCAAAGCGCGTCCTTAGCGCCTCGTGTCTTCTCAATAATTCGGCAAAAGCCTTCTGCAGCGCTGTCTCGTCCAGCTTCCCCGTCAGCTTCAGCGCCGCCGGCATGTGGTACGCCGCGCTCTGGGGCTCGAGCTGGTGCAAAAACCACAGCCGCTCTTGAGAGAAGGACAGCGGCAGCCTTCCCTCGCGCGGCACTGGCACAAGCGGCGGACCGTCGACGCCCCCGCCCGCCTTCAGCTTCTTCGCCACGAGCTCCGCTACCGCCACCACCGTTGGCGCCTCGAAGAGCGCTCGCAGTGGCAGCTCTACTCCAAGCGTCTTCCTCACTCGCGACACCACCTGCGTGGCCAACAGTGAGTGCCCGCCCAAATCGAAGAAGCTGTCCTCCGCACCTACTCGCTCGACGCCCAGCACCTCTTCGAAGATGGCGCACAATTCCTGCTGCACAGGGCCAGTGGGCGCCACATACTCTTTCTGCGCCGTAGACAGATCCGGTGCGGGCAGCGCTTTTCTGTCGACCTTTTGATTTGGATTGAGCGGCAGCTCCTTCAAGAAGACGAAGGCCGCCGGCACCATGTAGTCGGGCAGCTTCTTCTTTAGGGCGTCCTTCAGCTGCCCCACCTCGGGCGTAGCGGAAGCCTCCTTCGGCACCACGTACGCCACCAGCCTCTTGCTTCCCGACGGGCCATCCGCCCTCGCGACCACCACACACTCTTTGACTCCGGCCTCCTTCGACAGGGCCGTCTCGATTTCCCCCAACTCGATTCGAAATCCTCTCACCTTTACCTGGTGGTCCAGCCGCCCCAGGTACTCGAGGGTGCCGTTCCCCAGCCACCGCACTTTGTCTCCCGTCCGGTACATCCGGCTGCCAGGCTTGCCGAACGGGTTGGGCACAAACTTCTCTGCCGTCAAGTCGCCGCGACCTAGGTACCCGCGCGCCAAGCCATCGCCGGCCACGTACAACTCACCGCCCACGCCCTGCGGCACCAGCGACAGCCGCTCGTCCGTCACGTACAGCTGCGTGTCTCGTATCGGCTTGCCGGTGGGAATCACCGTCATCTTCTCCGGCACCTCGCGCGGCACCGTGTAGCAGGCCGACATCGTCGTCACTTCAGTTGGCCCGTACGCGTTGATGATTCGCGTGTTCCCCAAGACACGGCCCGCGCGGCGCATATGCGAAACGGAAGGAGCCTCGCCGCCGCTCATCACCTGCCTGACTTCGGCAAAGGTGCCGACGTCTTCGTCGACAACGACGCTGAAGAGCGCTGCGGTGAGCAACATCGTCGTCACTCGGTGCTCCGCCACCATCTGCTTCAGCCCGGCAGCGTCGGGAATCTGCTCCAAATACACCGCCAGCATCCCCCCATTGAGAAAAGCGCCCCACACCTCGAAGGTGCTGGCATCGAAGGCCAGCGGCGCCGCGTGCAGCACCACGTCCTGCGACCCCAGCTCGCAATAGTTGCCCTTGATGACCAGCCGGTTGATTCCACTGTGCGTCACCTCGACGCCCTTGGGCGTGCCCGTCGAGCCCGACGTAAACATCACGTACGCCAGATTCTGAGCCGCCACTGGCAACTTCAGTCGCACGGACGGCCGCGCCGCGATGGCGGCCGCATCGGCATCGAGCACCACCGTGGGCAATTGAGACGTGATTCTCTCGGCATTCGCCCGATTGGTGATGAGAGCGCGTGCCCCGCTGTTGCCCAGCAGCAGGCTCAACCTTTCCTTGGGCCACGTCACATCCAGCGGCAAGAACGCAGCGCCCGCCTTCAGCACGGCCAGCGAAGCCACGACCGAATCCACGCTTCGCTCCAGAAACAGCACCACCCGCTGGTCCACCCCAACTCCCAGCGCCACCAGGTGGTGCGCCAGCCGATTCGCTCGCGCGTCCAGCTCTCCGTAGCTTAAGCCCCCGCCGCGCCACGACACCGCTCTCTTGTCCGTGAAGCGGTCCGCCACCTCTTCGAAGAGTCCATGGACGCTCGCTTCGGTCCGGTGCCCCACCGCGGTGTCGTTCCACTCCACCAGCAGTTGACGCTTCTCGCTCTCCGAGAGCATCGACAGCTCGGCAACCCTCCCATCGGGCTGCGCCACCGCTGACTCCAGCAGTCGCCTCACATGCCCCAACATTCGCTTCACCGTCACTGCAGTGAAAAGGGCCGTCGCATACTCCGCCGTCACCCACAGGCCGTCTGGCGTCTCCCGGAACAAGAAGGTCACATCGAATTTGGACGTCGCCGTTCCAGTCTCAACGGGCGCAAACCCCAACCGTCCCGCTTTCAGCTCTCCCGTCGGCTCATTCTGCATGACGGCCATCACCTGAAAGATGGGCGCGTGCGAAAGGCTACGCACAGGGTTAAGCGCCTCCACGACCGCTTCGAAGGGCACTTGCTGGTGCGCATACGCCGACAGCGCGACTTCCTTCGTCGCCTTCAAGTGCGCCCTGAAGCTCTCTGCTCCCTTCACCCCTAACTTGAGGGCCAGCGTGTTGATGAACAGGCCGATGAGCCCCTCCACCTCGGCCCTCTCTCGGTTGGCCACTGGTGTCCCCACCACCATCTGGCTCTGTCCCGAGTACCTCGACAGCATCGCCGACACTCCCGCCAGCCCCACCATGAAGAGCGTCGCGCCTTCTTGAGTCGCGAGCTGCTTCACCCCGTCGAGCAGCTCCTTGGGCCAAAGCTCTCCTGTCAGCGCACCCGCGTAGCTCTGCACCGCTGGCCTCTGGAAATCGGTTGGCAGCTCCAACACTGCAGGCGCGCCGGCCAAACTCCCTTTCCAGTAACTCAGCTGCTTCTCGAGCACCTCGCCCGCCAACCACCCTCGTTGCCACACCGCATAGTCCGCATACTGAATCGGAAGCTTGGGCAGACTCGAGGGCTTCCCTTCGCTGAAGGCGGCGTAGAGCGCCGCCACCTCCTTCACCAACACCCCCATGCTCCATCCGTCAGACACGATGTGGTGCATCACCAACACCAGCACCTGCTCTTGCTCTGCGGTTCTCAACAGCGCCACCCTGAGCAATGGCGCCTTCGCCAAGTCGAAGGGGGCGCTCACCCTCAGCGCCACCTGCCGTCTCGTCTCCTCTTCGGGTGCGCCCCTCAAGTCCACCCGTTCGACTTGGAAGGCGACCTCCTCCTCCACGGCCTGCCAAGTCTTTCCTTCGTCCGACGCAAAGCGCGTCCTCAGCGCCTCGTGCCTTCGCAGTAATTCCGCAAACGCCTTCTCCAGCGCTCCCTCATCCAGCTTCCCCGTCACCTTCAGCGCGACTTCCATGTGGTAGGCCGCGCTCTGCGGATCCATTTGGTGCAAAAACCACAGCCGCTCCTGCGAGAAAGACAGCGGCAACCGCCCTTCCCGCCTCACTGGCAATAGTGGCGGGCTGTCCAGCCCCTCACCTGTTTTGAGCTTCTTTTCGAGTTGCTGTGCCACCGCGGCCACCGTCGGGCCCTCGAAGAGCACTCGCAGCGGCAGCTCTACTCCAAGCGTCTTCCTCACCCGCGACACCACCTGCGTCGCCAGCAGCGAGTGACCTCCGAGCTCGAAGAAGTTGTCCTCCACCCCGACCTGCTTCACCTGCAGCAGGTCGGACCAAATCTCCGCCAGCCTGCGCTCCGCGTCGGTGGCAGGTGCTTTATAAGGCCGAGCCGATGACAGCCTCGGGGCATCTGACTGTGACAACGCCCGCCTATCGAGCTTGCCCGACGCCGTGAGCGGCACAGCATCGAGCAGCACGTACCCGACCGGCAGCATGTACTGCGGAAGCGTTTTCTTGAGGAAGGCGGTCAAGTCAGCCAGCGTGACACCTTGGGAGCGAGCGAGCTCAATGAAGAGCTGCTGCAGCACCGTTCGATGACCCGCGGCGTCTACCAGCCGGCATCCTGCCAGCGGCCCCTTGCGCCACACCACCTCCGCCTCAACGCCCGCGCGCTCTTCGCCCAACGACAGCTCGAGCCGCACCCGATCACCAACAGCCCAAGACACTGGCGCTTGTGCCAGACACACTCCGCCTGTCGAGACGTTCACCGTCACAACCTCGGCCGAGCCGCCCGAGGCCAGAGTCACCGTGCACCGCAGCGAAGCATCGACCCGCACGGCGCGCGTGCGGCGGCTCCACACCTCGAGCTGCATCTCGGGCTGGTCGAGGGTCGCCCCCTCCTCCACCAGCGAGCTTTCGAGGTAGGCCATTAGTCGCCGCTCGCCACGCTCGTCTTTGGGCGCGAGCACCACGGCCTCTTTCACCGCCGGGTGTTTGCGGAGGGCGGCCTCGATTTCACCCAGCTCGATTCGGAAGCCGCGAATTTTCACCTGTTCGTCAGCGCGGCCGACGTATTCGAGCGATCCGTCCGTCAGCCTGCGGGCCAGGTCTCCGGTTCGGTACAAGCGCGCGCCCGGCGTCGCGCCGAAGGGATCCGGGGCAAACCGCTCGGCTGTCAAATCTGGCCGGCCGAGATAGCCGCGCGCGACGCCCGCACCTCCCAACCAAATTTCTCCAGCCACGCCAAACGGCACCGGCTCCATCGCACCGTCCAGCACGTAAACTTTGGCGTTGGCGACCGGCCTTCCCAGCGGTGGCGTGCCCGCGGCGCGCCCCTCGATTCGGCCCGCGGTTGCAATAACTGTCGCCTCTGTCGGGCCGTACGTATTGAACAGTGCCCGACCAGCAAGCCAGCGGCTCGCAACGTCGGCACTCAATGCTTCACCGCCTGAAATGACGGTGGTCAAGCTCGGCAACCCGTCTGCGGGCAGCGCGGCCAACACCGAGGGCGTCGCGCTCACCGCCGTCACCCGTGCGCGCAACAGCGTTTCGAGCAGCGGAGGCCCTGGCGCAAGGTCGTCTTTCGACGCCATGCACAGCGTCGCCCCGCTGCACAGCGTTGAGAAAATCTCCTCTACCGAGATGTCGAAACCCACCGACGCCAACTGCAACACTCGCTCGCCGGGGCCCAGCCCATACAGCTGCTCCTCGAGCGTCACCAGGTTGCAGACGGAGCGATGCTCGACCAGCACTCCCTTGGGGGCACCGGTAGAGCCCGACGTGTAGATGACATAGGCGAGGTTTTGCGCGGCGGCGGGCGACGGGCGCGCCTTGCCCTTCGCCGCGGCAAACACCTCGTGGAGACGAACCACGCGCACCGGCCAGGTCGTTTGGGCCACGGTGGCCTCGTCGCACACGACGGCCAATGCGCCGCTGTCTTTGACGAGGTGCTGCAGTCGCTCGGCTGGCAACGAGGGCTCGAGTGGCAGGTACGCGCCGCCGGCCTTCAACACCCCGAGCATGGCGGCGATGAGTTGAGGCGACTTCTCGAGGCAAACGCCCACCACCGACTCAGGACCCACCCCGAGCGCCTGAAGCACCGAGGCGAACTGCTGGGCCCGCTCGTCGAGCTCCCGGTACGTCAACTGCTGGGCGCCATGGGTGAGGGCCACGGTGTCGGGGCGACGACTTACCTGAGCCTCAAAGAGACTGGCCAGCGTGGCGCGCTCATCAAAGGGCGCGTCGCTCTCATTCCACTGATGGAGAAGCTGTTTTCTGTCGGACTCGGCCAAGAGCGGCAGCTCCCAGACACTGCACTGGGAATCGTCGACCACAGCCGAGAGCACCCGCTCGAAGTGCGCATGGAATCGGCGGATCGTTTCGGGGTCATACAAGTCGACGTTGTATTCCCAACCTCCACCCATTCCGCCGCCCTCGGTGGGCCAGAGATAGAGCACCACGTCGAACTTCGCCGTGAGCGTGTCGGCCGGCTCTCCCCGAAAGACGAGGCCCGGCAGCTCAAGGGCGGCGGCGGGCCCATTCTGGAGCACAAACAACACCTGGAAGAGCGGCGGGTGACTCAAGCTTCTGGGCGGCTTGAGCACTTCCGTCAATCGCTCGATCGGCACGTCCTGGTGGGAAAAGCCGCCCAACGCCGTCTCTCGCACTCGAGCGACGAGCTCGGCGAAGCTCAATCCACGCTGAACCTCGTCTCTGAGGGCCAGGGTATTGACGAAAAACCCGATGAGCCCCTCGATGTCTGCCCGGTTGCGGTTGGCAATGGGAGCGCCCACCACGATGTCTGTCTGGCCTGAGTACCGCGCGAGCAGCACCTTGAAGGCAGCCAGCAACACCATGAAGGGCGTGCTGCGCGTCTGTTGCGCCAAAGCCTCTACGCCCTCAACCAGCTCGTGGGGAAGCGCGAACGGCTCAGTCGCCCCGCGAAACGTCTGCACCGGGGGTCGCGGCCTGTCGGTCGGCAGCTCCAGCCGAACCGGTGCTCCGGTGAGTTTGCCTTTCCAATAGCTCAGCTGAGCATCGAGCACCGGCCCCGAAAGCCAGCTGCGTTGCCACGCGGCGAAGTCGGCGTATTGAATGGGCAGCTCTGGGAGCACAGCCTTCGCGCCACGGCGTTGCGCCTCGTACTCGGCCACCATCTCTCGAGTGAGAACACCCAGCGACCAACCATCGATGACGATGTGGTGCACAACCAGCAAAAGGAAATGCGAGTTGTCTCCCAACTTGAGCAACGTCTTGCGAATCAGCGGTCCGCGCGCCAGGTCGAATGGCCGCCGCACCTCTTCCGCCGCGAGGCGTTGCACCTCTCGCTGCTGCTCGTCGGCTCCAAAGTGCTCCAGGTGAACCCGCGAGAGCGGGCCGAGCGGCTGAGGGTGAACCACCTGCACCGGGAGCCCGTCGTGGACATCAAAGGTGGTGCGCAATGACTCATGTCGCAGCTCCAGCTCGGCAAAGCTGCGCTCCAACGCCTCGATATTCAGCTCACCTTCGATCCTCATTGCCAGAGGGACGTTGTAGGTGGCGCTGCCTGGCTCCCACTGGTCAATGAACCAAAGCCGCTCCTGCGCGAAAGACGGCTTCAGGGGCTTGTCTCGTGGTGCTCTTGAAATGACGAGCGCCTCCAAGCGCACCTCTCCACCCGCGCTCGAAACCCGCTCCGCCAGCGCCGCCACGGTGCGTGCCTCGAAAATGCTGCTCAGCGGCAAGGCCACATTCAGCGCAGCACGAAGCCGAGACACCACCTGCGTGGCCAACAGCGACTGCCCTCCCAGCTCAAAGAAGTCGTCGTTGATGCCCACACCTTCGACGCCCAGCACTTGGCTCCAAACTCTGGCCACCACCTGCTCTTGGGCTGTGCGCGGCGCGACGTACTCCTTCTGCGCCGCGGACAGGTCGGGTGCTGGCAGCGCCTTCTTGTCGACCTTCCCGTTCGGCGTCAGCGGCAGCTTCTCTAGGAAAACAAACGCCGTTGGCACCATGTACTCAGGCAGCGTCTTCTTTAGGGCCTCCTTCAGCTGTCCCGCCTCCGGCACAGCTGACGCCTCCTTCGCCACCACGTACCCCACCAACCTCTTGCCTCCGGGGCCGTCCTCTCTCGCCACCACCACGCATTCTTTGACTTGCGGCTCCTTCGACAGTGCCGCCTCGATTTCCCCCAGCTCGATTCGAAAACCTCTCACCTTCACCTGGTGGTCCAACCGCCCCAGGTACTCGAGCGTGCCGTCCGGCAACCACCTCACCAAGTCTCCGGTCCGGTACATACGGCTTCCCGCAGCCCCATACGGGTTGGGCACAAACCTCTCTGCCGTCAGGTCACCGCGGCCAACGTACCCTCGCGCCAGCCCCTCTCCGCCGATGTACAGCTCTCCCGACACGCCCTGCGGCACCAGCGACAGCCGCTCGTCCACGACGTACAGCTGCGTGTCTCGAATCGGCTTCCCAATGGGAATCGACATTGCCTGCTGCGAAATTTCGCGCCCAAGCCGGTGGCAGACCGCAAACGTCGTCGTCTCGGTTGGGCCGTAGCCGTTGATGAGCTGCGTGCCTGCAAGGGCGCTGCTCGCGCGCCGCATGTGCGAAACAGACAGCGCCTCGCCTCCCGTCAGCACCTGTCGCACGCCCGCCAGGGCCGCTGCGTCTTCATCGATGATGGCGTTGAAGAGCGCCGCGGTGAGCCACATCGTCGTCACCCGATGCTCCTGCACCACCTGTTTCAGCCCGGCCGCCTCGACCTGCCCCAGGTACACCGCCACCCTGCCGCCGTTGAGCAGCGCTCCCCACACCTCCAACGTGCTGGCATCGAATGCCAGCGGCGCCGCGTGCAGCAGAACTTCCTGCGGCCCCAACTCGCAATAGTTGCCCTTGCGCGCCAGGCGGTTGATGGCGCCGTGAGTGACTTCGACTCCCTTGGGCGTACCCGTCGACCCCGACGTAAACATCACGTACGCCAGGTTTTGCGCCCCCACCTTCGTCTTCAGCCGCACCGCCGGCCTCGCCTCGATGGCTGCCGCATCGGCGTCGAGCCTCACTGACGGCAATCGATGCGCAATTCGCCCGGCGAGCGCTCGAGTCGTAATGACTGCCCGTGCGCCACTGCTCTCGAGCAGCAGGTGCAGTCGCTCTTGAGGCCACGTCGGGTCGAGCGGCAGGTACGCGCCACCCGCCTTGAGTATCGCCAGGCTCGCCACCACCGAGTCCGCGCTCCGCTCCAGACACATCGCAACACGCTCGTCGCGTCCCACTCCCAAGGCGACGAGATGATGGGCCAACTGATTCGCACGCGCGTCCAACGCACCGTACGTCAGCCCGCCGCCGTCCCAAGACACGGCTCTCTTGTCTTTGAGCTCATCCACCACCTCTTCGAACAACTGGTGCACGGATGCTTCCGCACGGTCCCCGACCGCGGTGTCGTTCCAATCCACCAGCAGTTGCCGCTTCTCGGCCTCCGAGAGCATCGACACCGCGCTCAGCCGCCGCGACAGCGCCCCCATTCCGTCGAGCACTGCACGGTAGTGGCTCGCCATCTGGGCCATGCGCGCCCGAGCGAAGAGCTGGGCGTTGAAACGCAGCTCCATCCCTACCCCTTCTGAAGTCGGGCGCAGCACCACCCCGAGCTCTAGCGGCTGGCCACCGGACGCCTCCAGCTCCTCCCAATCGGCGACTCGGGCCTTTTGCACGGAGGCCGGGTCTGGCCGCCATGAAAACGCCACCTGACACAACGGCGGGCGCGCCACGTCTCGTTCAGGAGCCATCGCCTCGACGATTTTCTCGAAGGGAACGACGCCCAACCGCGACGCCTCGGCGAGCGTCTTGGCTGTGCTCGCCAAGGCTTCGGCCATGGTTGGGTCTGCACTGAGCTCGACGTGCAAAGGCTGCAAAGTATCGATGGGCCCCACCAACATGCGCTCGTCTGGCTGGTCGCGGGCATCCACTTCCCTTGCGATGAGCGTTTGCTGGCTGACGCCGTAGCGCCGCAGCATCAGGGCGAAGGCCGTTAGAAACACCGCCTCCAGCGTGGTGTCGGCCTGCTGCGCGAGCTCCCTTAGCTTTGTGAGCTCGTTTTGCGGCACACGCGCGCGGACGCTCGAGCCACTGAAGGAATAGACCGGCGGTCGGGAATGGTCGGTGGGCAGATCGAAGGGACTGAACGATGCCGGAAGGGCGGTCTTCCACTTCGCTGTCGCCGCGCTCTGGGTGCCCTCGCCTTGCAAACTTCGCTGGCGCTGTACCCACGCCGCGAAGGAGAGCCGGGGTGAGCCCACCCCCTTCGGCCCTGCCTCGAAGAGAGAACGCGCTAGAGCGCCCGCCGACCTCTCATCGGCCACCAACCGACTCAAAGACACGACGAGCCGCCACGACTCGGCACCGAGGTGCAGCAACAGCACCCGCACCATGGGCCCGGTGCGGCCGTCGAAACTTCGCCGCATCTGGGCCGCGGCCAACTCCACGGCGCGCTGCTCCCGAAGCTCGGTTGGCTCGGTCGTCAGCTCTTCCACGCGCAGGTCAGCAGGCAGCACTGGGTGCACCACCTGAACCGCCTGCCCGTCGCGAGTGGCGAAAGTGGTACGGAGCACGTCGTGCTCCAGCATCAGCTCCTTGAGCCTCGTCGAGAGGCCTTCAGCCGAGACCGCCCCCTCGATGCGCAGCGCCACCGCGACACCCGGCATCGGGTTGTCGGGCTCGAGCTCTTCTAGAAACCACAGGCGCTGTTGAGCGTCCGACGCCGGGCGCTCTTCGGTGGGAGTCGACTTCTCTGCCGACTGAGCGCCTCCGAGCGCCTCGATTCGCTCGGCCATGGCGCCGAGCGTCGGGGCGGCGAAAACCTCGGTTAGCGGAAGCTCGACGCCAAAGTGCTTGCGCATCAGGGTGACCAGTTGCACGCCAAGCAGCGACTGACCACCCACGTCGAAGAAACTGTCGTCGATACCGAAGCTGCCCTCGCCCAGCACGTCTACCCACAGCTGCGCCAGCTTCGTTTCGGTGGGCGTCCGCGGGGCCACCCTGGGCCCGCGGCGCGTCGGTCCCGCAAAGCGCAACACCTTGGGCCCGCGGCGAATCGGGCCCGTCCAACCCAGCGACTTGGCCGCCTTGAGCACTGCCGCCGGCGAGAAGAAGGTCGCGGCGAGCTCCTCGAGATTCACACCGGCAAAGAGGCCTTCCGACGCCCGGGGACCGTCTTGTTCTGTCGTCGCGATCAGGTCAAAGGCCCAGTGGTGCGCCAGCGTGCGTTCGATGTTCTTGGGCTCAGCGAGCTCGACCACCTGAACCTGGGGGCAGGCCGCTCGAACTTCTGCGCAGTCGAGCTTCGAGTCGTCCACGAAGATGAAGCTGCTCAGCTCCAGCTTGAGGTCTGTCGCCAGCGCCTTGAGGTTTTGGGACTTCGGCTGCCCGTTGAGGCGCCGCGCCGTGAAGTCAGCCCAACGCAGCGGCATCTCCGTTCGCTGCGCGAAGACGCTTGCCGCGTCTTCTTCGCTGTTGTTGCCAAACAGGCAAAGCAATCGACCCGCCTGCTTCTGCGCCAACATGAACTGTTGAAGGGTGCGGTACGGCGCCGCGGTCGACACCCCCGACGGATCGTTCGCATCGCACGCTCCTCCCCAGAGCGTTCCATCACAGTCGAGCACCACCACCTTTCGGGGGGTGCTTCTGAGGGCATAGAAACGACGCGCGATGGCCGTGGCCTGCGCGGCCGCGTACAGAGGTGTGTAGGGCGCGTGGGCCACTCGATCGGACTCGGCGTCCAGCGGATTGGCCACCGGGTAGGCTCTGGCCACCTCTTCCGCGGTGAGCAGCAGCACTCCAGGCAAAGCAGATGCCCTCTCGCGCAGGCTCGCCTCTGCCTGCCGAATCGCCTGCCCGCGCGTGGGCGACCGGCTCGCGGCTTCCGAGGAGGGGCATAAGCACAACAGCAGCGGCACAGCGCTGCGCTCGACGCCCGCCAGCGCGACGACCAGGTCTTCAATTGCCGCGGCCAGCGGACGGCCGTCTGCTTCCAAGTCTTCCAGCCGTACCATCAAGACATCGAGGCCCTGCCGCTTCGAACCTCGAGTGCCGGCCGACTGGCGAAGCTGTTGAAGCAGTTGGCTGGCGGGGGCAAACGTCACCCTCGCCTTCAGCCCCAACTTTGCCAGCCAGAAGCGCAGCGGTTGCTCGACGAGCTCAGCGGCGAAAGTGCTGGCGACGACAATGTCTTGTTCCGCCCGCAGCCGCGCGTCACCGAGGCGAGGCAGCTCGCCCAGCTGTGCTGACGGTCCAGCCGCAAAGCGAGAAAGCACCTGGTGAAGGTGGCGCCCGAGCCGAGCCGCGTCTTCGTCGGCAATGCGATTCAAGTCGAACCCCAACAGCAGCTCGAGCTCCTCCCCTACATTCACGGTCAGCGCCACCGGGTAGTTCTCTCGGCCGATGTGGCGAACGCCAGTCACCCGCATTGGCAGCTTGCCCGAGAGCTCCTTCAGCCTGACGTCGAGAGGGAAGTTCTGAATCGTGATCAGCGTTTCGAACAGCGGCTGCCCGCGCGCAATGTCGGTAAGACCCTGAACCTCAACGAGCGGCGTATGCTCGTGGCCCTGCCGTGCGAGCTGCTCTTCGTGGAGCTGTCGAAGCAACTGCGCGACCGAGAGCTCGGAGGTCAGCCTCGCTCTGACGGCCACTGGGTTGATGAACAGCCCCACCATGTGTTCGATGCCTGAGAGCGCCTCGGGGCGGCCGGAGACCGTGAGCCCAAACACGACGTCGTCGCGCCCGCTGTACCGGCCCAGCACGTAGGCCCAGGCCGCCTGCAAGACTGCGCCCAGGGTCACCCCTTGGCTGCGGGCCAGCTGTTTGAGTTGCTGGTGCTCGGCCGCCGTCAGCCGCTCGACGCACTCCCCACGCTGACCCGCATCAGCGCTGCTCGCGGGGCGGTCGACCCCGAGCGGCGTTGGCTCTTCGACGCCCTGCAGCCGCTCCCGCCAGAAGGCCTGTGAGACCCCCTCTTGGCGCTGCTTGAGCCAAGCAATGTAGTCGCGAAACGGTGGCGGCACCGGCGCCTGGCTCGCAACTCCGTAGACCTTCGCCGCGTACTGCGAGAAGACATCGCCCAGCACGAGACCCACTGACCAACCGTCGAGCAGCAGGTGATGATGGGTGAATAGCAGCTCGAAGCGCCCTGAGCCTCGCTGAAAGACTGCGGCGCGCACCAGGGGGGCCTTCGAAAGCTCGAAACCCCGTCGGCCATCAGACTCGAGGTAGGCCGCGATGCGGCGGTCTTGCTCTTCGACAGGCAAGCCCTCGAGCTCGACCCTCTGCACTGGCACTGCGACCTCGCGAGCAACCAGCTGAACTGGTCGCCGCGAGTGCTCCCAGCTGAATGAGGTACGCAACACCGGGTGCCGAGCGATTGCCGTAGCAAAAGCCGTCTCGAGCGACGGCACGTCGAGTGCCCCCTCCATCGAGACCAGCAACTGCTCTACATAAATCCCTGACGAAGGCGCGAGCAGGGTGTGAAAAAGAATGCCCTCTTGCAACGGCGACAGCGGGTAGATGTCTTCGACTGCGGTGGCCGCGGCTATTTCTTTGGAGCTCGCGACCTTCGCTCTGTCCTTCCAACCCACTTTGGTCGCGCTCCCCGGTAGGTCTCAGAGGCTCAGTGTTTGCGCCGCCCAAGGGAAGCGCTCTTCTCTGCCCACCCAGCGCGGAAGTGTCGTTCATCGGGCGCGTAGTCGTCCACCTTCTTGATCTCGCGTTTTGGGAGTCATGAAGTGTCTTACGCCCCCGCACTGCAAGTGAGGCGGTGGTGCGTCCAAAAGAAAGAAGCCCCGGAGGATCGCTCCGGGGCTTCGGTGTTGCACAAGCGTTCGAGAACTAGTGTCCGGCGCGCGGAAGCCCAATCGTCGTGGCGCCGCGTCGAGGATCAGCTCCGCCGTACTGTTTGCCAGTTTGGAGGTCGACGACCACTGCCTGGACCGCACCCGCTCCCGCCGTGAAAGCCGTGGGGTTCAACGTGTGCCCCAGCGCCCTCAGATAATCGAGACTCGCAGTGGGTAGGCCGGGCTCCCAGAAGATGGCCCCGCCGCCGCCGGAGATTCGCGGAGCATCGATCGCATCCTGAATGCTCATGTGGTGATCGATCAGATTCATTGCGACCTGCGTGATGGCGTTAATGATGTGAGCTCCACCTGGAGATCCGAAGGCGGCGAAAGGTTTGCCGTTCTTGAAGATGATCGACGGCCCCATGCTGGTGCGCGGACGCTTACCTGGGGCAAGGTCATTCGCTCCGGGATTGCCGCTGGCGGCATCAAGTTGGGGAACGAAGTTGAAGTCAGTGAGCTCATTGTTCAGCAGGAAGCCATAGCCCGGCACGAGGATGCCGCTTCCCCACTGGGACTCGATGGTGGTGGTGTAGGTCACCATGTTTCCCCATTTGTCGACGATCGAAAAATGGGTGGTGTGGATTCCTTCCTCTTGGGTGTAGGTGGCAGAGGGAGCAGCAGTGTCGAAGGGCAAGGGATTGCCCGGCACCGCCGACGCCATTCGGGAATCGGGATTCAACAGGGCACTGCGCGAAGCCACGTAGTCCGGCGACAGCAAGCCGTTGATCGGGTTGTAGACGAAATCCGGGTCGCCCATCCACTTCGAGCGATCGGCGAATCCCAGGCGAATGGCCTCATACACAAGGTTCAATGTCCTCGGCGCCGCGAAACCAAAGCCCTGTGACTCATCGCCCAACGGGAAGCGCTCAAGCATCTTCAGCATCAGGAGCATGGTCGGCCCGCCAGAGGACGGAGGCGGTGACGAGACAATCTTGTAGCCGCGGTAGTTGGCGAAGATCGGCTCTCGAATTTCCACGTCGTAGCCAGCGAGATCAGACAACTCCATCCGGCCTTCGCCGCCCGGTGCCAAGGTGCGGCGTTGGGCAGCGACGATCGCCTCGGCAATTGGGCCCGAGTAAAAAGCGCTCGGCCCCTGCGCTGCAATGAGGCGGAAGGTCTTGGCCAGATCCTTCTGAACCAAGATGTCGCCCTCCACCATCGGAGCCCCTCCGGGGCGGTGAAACTGAGCGATCGTTTCCGGCTGCGACAAGCTGCGAGCGTCCGAAGTCCAGCCAGCGAAAAACCCATTCACTGGGAATCCGTTCTCGGCAAGCTCGATTGCAGGAGCCATTGTTTCGGCCAGGGTGAAACGCCCACTGCCATATTGCGCAAGGGCGGTAGTTACCCCCTTGAGCGTGCCCGGAACGCCAACCGAGAAGCCGCTCAGCGAGGCCGTCGCAAAAGGCCAGCCTTGAAACATGGTCGGCGTCGCCGCAGCCGGTGCCTTCTCGCGCGAATCGATGACGAACGTCTGCTTCGTCTTGGCGAGATGAACCATCATGAAGCCGCCACCGCCAATGCCGGAAAACATCGGCTCAACCACATTGAGAACGAACTGCACAGCTGCGGCGGCGTCGATCGCGTTGCCGCCCCTCTCCAGCACTCGAGCTCCCGCTTCAGTCGCGAGCGGATGGTTGGTGGAGACAACGCCTTGGGTAAAGGCCTTACCGGCCCAGGACGGTGGGTTACCCTTGCTCGGCACAACGAACGTTCCGTTGGGTTCGACTCCCGGTGTTCCCTCGGGGCGATCAGCCCAACTCGTTGCGGAGAGGGGTAGAGCGACTAGAAACGCCAATAGAATCTGGCGACGCATGTGCTGCCACGAATTGATGCGCACGGCGTGCTCCTTTCGACTACACGATTGAAAATTCAGTCGGAGTGCCCGTGAGCACCGGCCATGCCACGCGTAAGCCCGCATTTCGACGACGACTCAGTGGCAACATGCGACAGAATTGAAAACTGCCGATGGGTTCATGCTACAAAAAGCCCCGGAGTTCAGAAGACTTTCACCTGTTTCATTTTTGTATCGCGCAGATCAGATTAGATCATGGCGTATGACATCCCACATGGGCGCCGCGAGCCGCGCATTCCCCTGTTTGTGCCGATCTCGGCAACTCCGGGACTCCAGCACTGCCGCACGTTGAACCTGAGCCCTACCGGGGTCGCCTTAACCGGCCTTCTTCGCTACCCCGCTACGTCGATCGAGATCGGTCAGCGTCTGGAGATCGAATTCGGATTACCCGGCCAACGGAGTCCGATTTCCTGTGTCGTCACCGTTCAGTGGGTCGAACCCAAGAGTGGGCGACCACGCGCGAGCGGGCGTCTGACGCTCGGTGGCGTTTTTAACGGGCTCTCGTCGCCCGATGAATCGCGTTTGCGATTGTTTCTGGCGCAGATGAAGCCGCACGTCGCGGTCTGGGGCGCGGACGCGAATCAGGTCGCCTCGCTGGAAGAGGTTTTGGCGCCAGAAACCAACATCACCTCGGCCGCCTCGCTGAGCGACCTCGACGGCATCCTGTCCCAGGGTTTCACAGCAGCAGTAATTATTTGCGGGGAGGCGACCAACGTAGAACGCGTGGACTCCTTGTTGGGCAAACTCGATGCGGCCCACGCGTTTATTCCACCGGCATTGCGATTGGAGGAACCTCAGCCGCGCCGCGTCTATTGGGGAGATGGAGATCCGGCCGAGCTCATCGGCTTGCTCAACAAGCGAAGGGTGTTTGAAACACTGCCGGGTAATTGTTCGTCTGATCAACTTCGTTTTGCGGTGCAGCGCGCTGCTGAAGACTACGCGGCCGACGTCGCCGTTCACCGGATCAGCGTCGAAGTTGAACGCGCCCTCGTGAGAAACCAGTCGTTTGCTCCGGATGAGGCCTCTGCGGCGGAGGCCAACCTTGTTTTCGCCAGTGAGGCAATGGGGAAGGTCTTAGAGCTCATCCGCGTAGTGGCGAGGCATCCTGTCCATGTTCTGATCGAAGGCGCGACGGGAACCGGGAAAGAACGCGTTGCTGAGGCGATTCACCTACTTGGTGACCGGGCGCACGCGCCCTTCGTTGCGCAAGACTGCGGTGCGATGACCGAGTCGCTGCTCGAGAGCGAACTGTTCGGACACGTCAAAGGTGCCTTTACCGGTGCGCTGACCGATCACCCGGGACTGTTCCAGGCCGCCAACGGTGGAACAATTTTTCTGGATGAAATTGAAAACACCACACCCGCGCTACAGGCAAAGCTTCTCCGCGTGCTCGACCTCGGAGAGGTGCGGCCCGTTGGCAGTGCAAAGCCACGGCAGGTCGACGTTCGAATCATCGCCGCCAGCAACCGTGGCCTGCGCGAGGAGGTGTCGGCGGGTCGCTTTCGTTCCGACCTTTACTACCGGCTCGCCACCTTCCCGATTCAATTGCCAACGCTGCGCGAGCGCCCCGAGGATATTGGCCCGCTGGCGCGACACTTTTTGCAAACGTTCAGCTCGCGAAGTGGAAAGGCCGCCCCCGAGCTGACGGCGGAGGCGGAGGCCATATTGGTGGCCTACGACTGGCCGGGAAATGTGCGCGAGCTCAGAAACGTCATCCAGCGTGCGGTGCTCCTCACAGCGCCTGGTCAATCGGTTCTTCCGGAAACTCTTCCATCGACAATTCTGAGTGGCGCCTGGGAACAAGTCATTGAGGCAGGCAACGCCAGCAATCTCAAAGATCGCCTGCGGAGCGTCGAGCGCGAACTGATCGAAAAGGCCTTGCAGCGGCATTCGGGTTCGCTTCGCGAGGTCGCCAAAGAACTTGGAACCAGCCCGGTTACCCTGAGTCGCCGACTGAAGCAGCACGGAATTCGGCCGCGCAAGTCGCAGGAATCAAGTTAGCGAAAAGCTATTTCGCGAAGGAGAAGGCGAAATAAGGGCCGATTTCCTCGCGCAACTTCTCCATGCAGCGCGGCTTGTAGAGAAACGCGGTTGCCCCGACGCTCCGACTGCGCGCCTCGGCTTGCGGGTCTTTCATCGCCGTGAGGAGCACGACCGGAATGTCGCGCAAATCTTTGTCGGCCCGGAGCGCCTCACAAAGCTGGAAGCCATCCATCAGCGGCATGCGCACATCCGAGATAATGAAATCGGGGCGCTCGCAGCGCGCGACTCTCAAGGCCTCGCTTCCATTGGTTGCGTGCAGGACGTCCAATGGCTGGCCCCAGCTTTTGACTTGCATCCGAAGGAGGATGGCGACGGTCTGGGTATCCTCGACAATGAGCACTCGCTTCGGAGACACACCTTGGACTCGAGTTGTCGTCATTCCTGGGGTTGGCAGCTTATTGGTCACCGAACGCGAGCGATAGTAGGCCCCAGGCAGCAAGATCGTTGATTACAGGCTTGTGGGGATTGAACTTCCTAGTGCGCACGTCGCGCCACATGCCTCCGGTTCAAGCAGACGCGAAACTTTCAGCTGAACGTGTCCACCGCCCCAGCGGTGGTCGAGAACACCGGGTCAGCGCAGTCAATGAAATGCTTCATCCGAGGGTAGAAGGCATCGGCACCTTCGTAGATGTTGTGGCCGGTATTCTTGAGGATCATCAATTTCGACTGGCGAATCGCTCTATGAATCGCTTTCGAGCTGTCGACACCGAACGGGTCGGAGTCACCTACCACGACAAACGCGGGACCCTTGTAGCGCGTCAGACTCTTGCGAAGATTCCACTTCCCTGCGGCCTCTACGGTCTTCATCGCAGTCTCAAGCTTGAAGCGAGCGTCGAAATAGTCAGAAGGGATCTTGGACTTCGGGTTCCTGAAATAGAACGGAAGCTCCGCGCGCATGGCTTCCTTAGGATCTTCCGGAAGCGGACGAGGAACTTTTTTGTCGGCGACCAGGCGCTCGTAGATCTCAGTAGCCATTTTATCCGCCGCATCGAAGCAGGCCTTACTCGGTCCTGTTCCGTTGTAGAGAGTGAGCGACTTCACTCGCCATGGGCGCTCGCTCGCATAGTACTGAGCGAAGATGCTGCCGAAGGAATAACCGAGCAGGTGAATTCGCTCGGCTCCAACGGCTTGGCGAACGGCCTCGATGTCGGAGACCTGGGCTCGAAAGCCGTAGTGCGCGTTCACGGGCGCTGACGACTTTCCGGCGCCGCGCTGATCGAAGCTGACCACTGCGAAATCGTCACCGGCGAGCTGGCTCAAACCGTTGAGGTATTCGTGGGAGTAGCCCGGCCCGCCGTGCAGAACGACCATTACCCGGCCCGACGCCAAGTTCCCTGCCACGCGAACATTGAGAGTGACGCCGTCGGTAGACTTCACCTGCATGAACTTCACGCACGCGGCACTCTTTCCGCTCAACGGTTGCGACGTTCGGGGTGGCGCTGTCCCGACTTCTCGGGTGGCGCGTGGTTGGCGCAGTGCGGAGACGAAGGCGGAGACAGAGGAAGGCATAGCCGTTTGTCGGGTCATGCAACGCCGTTGTTCACCGAAGAGTCTTTACAAGGCCCTGGAGGGCGATTCCCGGAAGGCTGCTGTGCCAACTTCGGCACGAACAAGCGCCAGGGCGGGAGCCCTTCGCTGTGCAGACGAATTACGACTGTGCAGATCGCTGCACACGCGACCGCCGCAGTCGCCTCGCCAAGGACTCGTATTGCCGGAGGTTGATGTGGCAGCTGCCCGTGGCACGCCCATTGCCATTGCTGCCCAGTGGTCAGCCACACACCCATCCGACCGAACAGGGGAACAATCAATGCCTGAGCGAACCGATTCCTACGAAGCCATTCGCGTACTTTCTAAGAGAACCAGGATGAAACACGTGTTCCTCCTGATCTCGTTGCTCCTCGCTGGCGCCGCCAGCGCGGCGACGCCTGCAACCCTCATCGTGCAGGGCGCGGCTTTTTCCGCCGAGACTCGCAATACGCTCGGTGAGCTGACCGCCTCACACCTGCGCGAGCAGGGATTTCTCGTGACGGTTCAGCCCACGGTTGGTGAACCAGCGAATCCCGCGAGCGGTGCACGCCTCTTCCGCCTGGTGCTCGGCGAGCTGGGCAAGAAGATCTTGGTCAAGCTGGAAGAGCTCGCACCTGGCACATCGGCGGCGACGTCATCCGCACACCTGTTTGCCAGCAGCATCGAAGACGTCGACGCGCTGATTCCTCGCCTGGCGAGCTCAGTGCTCACCGGTGCTGCGGTACAAGAAACCGCTACGGTCGAGACGGTGAGCGCCGATGAGGCCCGAACCAATCAGCTGCGCAAATCCGGTCGAGGTAGCGCGACGATTGGAATTCCGATGTCTCTCGTCGGCGGTGGCTCCGCGGTTGGTGTGACCTTCGGCTACCTCTATGAATCGTCCGGTGCACGGTTTGGCTTCGACTTGGGAGGAAACTGGGGTTCCACCGGCGGCATGCTGTGGCTCTCCATGCTCGGCCACTGGGTCCCGCTGAGCGGCTCGTGGAGTCCCTACGTGGGCGGTGGCGCAGGGCTTCTCAGCCTCTGGAAGAACGTCACCACGGGTGATCCGTACTACGGCTATTCGACGTCGGGCGGCGTGGGCGCCGGCGCGAAGCTCGAGGCCGGCGTTCAGCTGATGCGCCTCAACTCTGTGCGCATGGAGGTTGGTGCGCAGCTCTACCTGCCGTTCTTCCAACTCGCAGACCCCTACGGTTCGTCTACGGGCGACTACGCGGCGGTGCCCGCGTTGTCGATGCGTATTCTCTTCTAGAGAAAAGGGGACAGGCTACTTTCGCCGGCTCGCTCCGCCTTGGAGAAGGCCGCGCCGAAAAACAGTAGGCTGTCCCCTTTCCCCCTACAGGGACCACCGATAAATTTGTCTCAGCGACAACCGAGGGGCCTCATGTCGAAGCGCGTGCTGCTGGCGATTTTCTTGGCTGCAGTTCCAGTGTCGATGGCTCACGCCGGGAAGATTCGCCTCCTCAGGGAATTTCCCGAAGACAACTACAGCAACCCCGAGTGGCTGAGCGCCCAGCGCTTCCTGAAAATCGGCGTCGACTGGGAACGCGACCCAAAGGGGCGGGCCAGATTCCCCAACTACCAATTCTTCGACTTCGCCGAGCAGCGGGTCATTTCCGTTCCCATTCCTGTCGACCACCTTCCCAGTGAGTTTGTCGGGATTCTGGGAGCCAATCCGTCGCCGACCGTGGTGCATTTCAACGACGACGTCCTGTCGCTCGTCTTCAGGCAGTCCCAGAACTACAAGACGATCGCGACGCTCTTCACCCAGTACAGCTTCCGGACTCGGCAATTTTCACCGTTGCTCCCCCTCACCGCCTGGGATGACACGCGGTATTTCCACGACCTCGGCTTCGACGGCACCGACGAGCACCTGTATTACGCCGACGCGGTGAACCCGGCCGGCAACGCCCTCAAAGAAGGGTTCACCCGTCTCGACCTCTCACGCATCAACCTCAAGACCGGGGAAAAAGACTGGTCCATGAGCCTTCCCTTCCCGAAGCGGAAGAAGCCACTGGCCCTGACGCAGAAGATCTTCAGCCGAGACGGGAAGAAGTTTGCGCTGGTTGAATACGCCGACCGGGAGATTCAGCGAAAGGATGCGCCTCTACCGCCTCCGCAGGTTTTGGTCATCGACGTCGAGACGAAGAAGATCGATTCGTTTCCCGTTCCGCTCACCACCTACGCGGGCTTTTTCACGCGCGACAACAAGTATCTGGTTCTCGGATCGAATGAGCTCGGCGACATCGTTCGGATCAATCTGTCGACGAGGAAGATCGACGCGACGACCAAGGCAATCACCCATCAGCACAAATTTTTCCCCACACCGTCGGGGAAGAGTTTTCTGGTTATCGCGAACACGAGGCTTGCCTCGCCCAAAGTCGTGGAGGTGCGACGAGTCGACACTCTGAAGGTGCAGACCTCGATTCCGATTCGAATGCTGTACCCGCAGAACGACGGCGTGTTTCCTGACGGGTTCAGCGGGATGGACGGCAGGTTTCTGCTTCTCCCGATCGTTGAGCAGGCAAGTGGCAGCGCGACACGCAAGGGCTTCCGTCTCTACGAGGTTCCTGAGGAAGTCGACTCACCGGCCCTCGAAGGCGTCTCGGATGCTGAGCTGAAGTTGGCGCAAGCAGCCGTGACGGGCCAGGCCTACGCCGACGCTCACAAGATCCAGTACTCGGTGAATGCTCCGCGGAATCCGAACGAGACGTTCACACAGTTCAATACCGCGCCGAACGGCGACATTCTCCTCATCGGAACGTACAGCGATAACAGCGACGGCGAGTGGAAGCCTGGCCGTACCCGCCCGGTGGTCGTCCGCGTCGGTCTAAATGGAAAGAAGAAGTGGGAACGCGTCCTGACCAAGCCCGGCTTCGTGGATTACACGGGGGCAGCCGTGGCGGTCACTCCCGAGGGCGGATGCATCGCCAACGTCATGTCCTATGTGAACCCGGGACGATATCCGGTGACCCGGCTGGTAAAGCTCGATGCCGCAGGTAAGGTCGTCTGGGATCACCAGTTCCGCGGCGATGGTACGGTGGACTCGCCCGTTGGTGACAAGTACGAGTTTCGGCCGGATGGTTCGGTGGCCATCACGGGGCGAATCGCTCTCGCCGACGAAAAGAAAGAGCGCAGGTGGCTCGGAATCATCGACGCCGACGGCAAGGTGGTCACTGACGAAGTGGTCGAGTAGCGCGGCCAGAGACTCACACACGGTGGCCGGCTTAGACGTTAGGCGAGCCCGTGCTCTCGAATCTTTCTCGCCAGCGTGTTCCGTCCGATGCCGAGGGCCTTCGCCGCGAGCGTCCGATTGCCGCCTTGTAAGCGCAGCACCTTCTCGATGTGTCGTCGTTCCGCATCCGCGAGAGTTAGCCCATCCTCTCCCGTTGACGCGCTGTCGCTGCTTGGCAGTGACAGCTGCTCGGCAAGAATCTGCCCCTCGGCGAGAACGACGGCACTCTCGAGGCAATGCTCGAGCTCGCGAACATTCCCTGGCCAACGGTACCGCCTGAGCCGCTCCAGAGCGCCGGCCGAAAGTTCCGGTGCCTCGTCGACCCGATAGCGCTTGGCCGCAGCCGCAAGAAAGTGACGCGCGAGCCTTTCGATGTCCTCCGCGCCTCGTTCACGCAGCGGAGGCAGCACCATCTCGACCACCCGAATGCGGTAATAGAGGTCCTCCCGAAAGATTCCCTCGGTAACCATTTGCCGCAGATCCCGGTGGGTGGCCGCGACGATCCGCACATCGGCCTTGATGGTTCGCGTTCCGCCGACCCGCTCGAACTCCCGGTCCTGCACCAGTCGCAATAGCTTGCTCTGCACCGACAGGGGCAGCTCGCCGATCTCGTCGAGAAACAGCGTTCCACCCGCGGCAGCTTCGAACTTCCCGAGCGACTTGGCCGACGCGCCGGTGAACGCACCCTTCTCGTGGCCGAATAACTCATTCTCAATCAGGGTGGGCGGAAGCGCGGCGCAGTCGACCTTCACGAACGGCTGCTGCGCGCGCGGCGAGTTCACATGGATCGCCCGGGCGAACAGCTCTTTGCCGGTGCCGCTCTCGCCTCGAATGAGCACGGTGGCGTCGGTCGATGCGGCCTTCTGAACTCGGAGATACAACCGTCGCATGCCGGGCGAATCACCGACGATGTTGTTGAAGAAGTACCCGAGGGGAAGCGCCTGCTGGCTCCGAGCGCGGCAGATCTCCTCATAGAGGCTGGTGACCTGAAGCGCGCTGCTTATCTCGACGGCCATCTGCTCCAAGCGTTGTTGGTCGGCCGCCGAAAACACATCGTGCTTTCGGTTGAGCACCTGCACCACCCCGAACACCTCACCTTGCCGACCGGTCAATGGCACCGCCAAAAGCGATCTCGTCCGGTACCCTGTCTGCTTGTCGACGTCGGGAAAGAATCGCGCTTCCCCACCCGGGTTCGGGACGTTGATCGCCTTGCCAGCTTTCGCCACGGCGCCCGCCACGCCTTGACCGACCTTCAAGCGGATCTGCCGAATCTCGGGTAGATGTCCGGCGCGGCTGAAGAGCTCGTTGCGGGTTCCATCGAGCAGGAACAGCGTTCCGCGATCTGCGCTCATGGCTGCGGTCACCTGCTCGACGATGCGTGCGAGCACGGCGTCGAGGTCGACCTCTTGTCCAAGCAGGGGCCCGACCGAGAGCAAGAGCTGCGGCAGCTTTTCGGGGCGAGGTCGAGGCATCAGGGCGAAGGGGAGCGCAGTATAGCCGGGCATTGTGGACCTCAGACCGAAGACGTCGCCAGGCTGAAGCATTTGCCCTCGCGCGCCGGCTCGACCGCAACGAATACCCGGCGCGCCGACTCACACATCCTCTCGACCACCTCGTCACTGTGCGCCGGATCGTGATGGAAGAGAAACAGCCTCTTCGCGCTTGCCGCGCGTGCAAGCTCGGCAGCATCCATCATGGTCGAGTGACCCCAGCCGACCTTCGATGGGCCGGCGTGGCCGCAGTACTCATCGGGAGTGTATTGGGCGTCGCAACACAGCGCATCTGCGCCTGAGATCGCCGCGAGCGTCGTGGCGTCGAGCGCGAGGCCATGCAGCTCGACATCCGTCATGTACACGAAGGACTGGCCGTCGGCTTCAATGCGATAGCCCATCGAACCCTGGGGATGGGGCAGTGTGAACGGCAGAATTCTGAACGGTCCGAATTCGAAAGTCTTTCCGGCGATCGCTGGGTGAACGGACAACTTCGCCCGCATTGCCTCGAGCGTCACCGGAAACCCCGGTGGACGCATCATTTGACCGAGCGTCTTCATCAGCCGCTCCCCCTCACCGAGCATTGGCTCGACGAGAACGAGGTCATTGGACGAGACGTACGCGGGGCTGAAGAACGGAAATCCCTGCAGGTGATCCCAATGCAGGTGCGAGAAGAGAATTGCGGCACGCACCGCCTGCTTCTGAGCGATCAGCTTGTCGCCCAGCGCACGGATTCCGGTGCCTGCATCGAGAATCAGTCGCCAGCCACCGTGCACCACTTCAACGCAGGAGGTGTTGCCGCCCACTCCGGCGACCTGTGGCCCTGACGCGGCGATGCTTCCCCGAACTCCCCAGAACGTGACTTCCATGATTCACCTCGCGTTTGCCGACGAGCTCGCCGGTCATGCAGTTCGGTAGAGCAAGGAGCTTGCCGAGCGCGGCACTCCGACAGAACGGGCGGTTGTGCAGGTGGGAGAACGGAAGCACCGATCCGAAATGGATCGGCGCTGCGCCAGAACGGAGCAGGATTAAAAGGGCCTGATAGAACCAAGCTCCGAACTGCATGACGACCTTCTCAAATAGCGACTTGCTCGATAACGCCGTCGACGTGGCCAAACGTTTGTGGTCCGGAGCACGGGGTTATGAAACGCCAGAAAAAGCGGCCAAGGCGCTCGGTCGCCGAGTTCCTGGCCAGAGCCTGACGGTAACTCTCGAGTCGGTAACGCTGGCAACCACCCTCATCGAGAGGGCGATCGAGCTGTCTCGAGCCTTGCCCCAACCCAAGCCGCCAGAGCTCTATCCCTCGGACGAATCTCAGAGAGAAATTGGCAATCAGCTTGGCCAAGCCTTTCCTCAATTCACCGACCGAGCTTGTCAGATAGCCGCGGCCTGGGGCGTCTTCGTCGTCTGGAAATAACCAACGCCGGACACCAACATTCAACCCACCGGTTGACAGTCCCAGCGGCACGGATTATTGCTCAACCTTATGGTTGAACGTTCGACAGGACAGATCGACAACGTCTTTCGCGCCCTGGCGCACCCGGCGCGTCGAGACATTCTGCGGCGACTCGCTCGAGAAGAACGGACCATCTCCGAGCTTGCGGCCCCCTTCGAGATGTCGCTCGAGGCAGTCTCCAAGCACGTGCAAATTCTGGAGCGCGCACATCTTCTCAAACGAACGCGCTCCGGCCGAGTCCATCGCTGTCGGATGACACCGGCACCGCTTCAAGACGCCGCGAAGGTGCTCTCGCGATTGTCAGCGCTCTGGGACAAGCGCCTCGACGCGCTGGAGCTCGTCCTCAAGGAAATGGGTGACTAGGCGATGCTACCGGCCGACAAAGGAATCCTGGTGAGGCGCACGCTGCGGGCTCGGCGTGAGCAGGTCTTCAAGGCGTGGACACAACCCGAGCTGATGGCGCGTTGGTTCTTCCCCGGCGCGAACTGGACGACGAAGGTCGCCGCCGATCTCCGCGTAGGAGGCAGCTACGAGCTGGCGATGTTCGATGCCGAGGGAGGCAAGCACCTCCAGTTCGGCGTCTATCGGGAGATTGTCCCGGTGTCGCGTCTCGTCTTTACCTGGAGCTGCCCGGACCTTGGCGTCTCCGACAGCGTCGTCACGGTCCAGCTCGAGGAACGCGGCAAAGAAACCGAGCTTGTTCTCACCCACGAGCTCCCAGCGGATCCGAAAATTCGCCAGGGCCACGAAGAGGGCTGGGTGGGCTGTCTCGGAAATCTCGAAGCGCTGTTGGTTCAAGTCAACCCAAGCAAGGAAGGTTCGTGATGAGCTCCATCAAGGAAGAGGTTCGAATTCAGGCACCCGCCGCCAAAGTGTATGAGGCCCTCTCCAAGCAGCAGGGTTACCGAGGCTGGTGGAACGCGGTCGGCGAGGTTGGCGAGTCCCCCGGATCGGAAGCCAAGCTCCGCTTCGTCAAGGAAGGCCAGCCCGTGAACATGAAGTTCCGCATCGATGAGCTGAAGCCCAATGAGTCAGTGCGCTGGACGTGCACGACCCACGATGCGCCGCCCTGGGTGGGCACGACACTCAACTGGCGAATCAAGGAAGCAGGTGGCTCGAGTGTCGTCAGCTTCGACCACGCGGGCTGGAAGGACGAGGCTCCTCCGCCCGTCATTCAGGGCTGGAAACATTTCCTTGGGAGTCTCAAGTCCTTTGTCGAAACCGGCAAAGGTCAGCCCTGGTAATCACTCAGGGCGCGGCAACAGACCTGCTGAGGCGGCAGTAGGCGAGGGATGCGCCACCCAACGCATCACTTCAACCAATTCGCGGTGCTTATAGGGCAACGCCCGATAGTCCTGGGCGGCTTGTTGCGCCAGCCGATCAGCCCCACCGGTGCGGTCGCTGGTGAGCGACAACGCCTGAGCAAGAGCGAAGCGCGATTCGGCCAGCGCCCGCAATGTAGGTGGCCTTCTCGCGCAGCATCACCGCTCTCTGCAGCAGAGGGAGCGCTAGAGGAACAAACCGCTCGAGATAGCCGGGGAGTGCTAAAAACACGCAATATGACGAATGCCCTCACCGCTGCTGAGCGCTTCAAGACTCAACCCTCAGATCATCGGTTCTTCGGTCTCATGGCCGTCGTATCAGCAGCGGTGATTCTCACTGGCTTCGGGTCGAGCTACGGACCGAAGGTTCTCGCGGGCGGGGCGGGAGTGCCGGCGATCATCCACCTGCACGCCGTGGTCTTTTGCTGCTGGCTGGCGCTCTTCGTGACGCAGGTGGTGTTGGTCATCCGCGGGCGGTTGGCTCTGCATCAACGCCTGGGCACTGTGGGCATCGGGCTCGCCGGGCTGATGCTGGTGCTGGGAGTGTTCGCGGCGATCACGGTGACTCGTCAGGGGCACCGTGGAATTCCGGGCGTGGAGTTTCCACATCCCGCTGGGTTCCTGCTGCTCAACATCAATGCAATTTTGGCATTCGCGATACTCGTTGCAGCGGCTTGGTACTTCCGCCGCACGCCACAAGCGCACAAGCGGCTCATGCTGCTGGCGACAGTGGGAGGGCTGGCTCCTCCGGGCATCGCTCGTTTGCCTGGGCTGAGCGGTCACACGCCAGCCATCGCAGCCGTGGTCTTTCTTTTCCTGATCGCCGGGCCGATCTACGACCTGGTCACGCGGAAGCGCGTGCATGCGGCCTACGGTTGGGCGTTCGTGCCTGCGATTCTCACCGCTCCACCGGTGGTCGTCGGACTGTCGGGAACCCAGACGTGGCAGGCCATGGCCACCTGGATGATGGCGCTGTGACGCGGCTGCGCTAAGACGGCTGCCATGAAGGAAATCGTTACCGAGATTCAGATTAATGCCGCCCCGGCGAAGGTCTGGCCGGTCTTCACTGCGAACCACGAGTGGTCCACCTGGAACCCATTCATCGTTCGGTCACAAGGCCGGCTCGAGGTAGGTCAGCGCGTGACCAACACGATGGTCATGGCCGGACAGAAGCCAATGACGTTTCGGCCGAAGATTCTCAGGGCAGATCCAGAAAAAGAGCTTCGGTGGCTTGGCAAACTTCTCATCCCGGGCCTCTTCGATGGCGAGCACTACTTTCAGCTCGAAGCCAACGGCGCCGGAACGCGTTTCATCCAAGGTGAGAAGTTCAGCGGACTTCTTATTGGCATGCTGAACTTGGAGGAGGCGCGAAAAAGTTTCGTCGCGCTCAACGAGGCTCTCAAAGCTCGCGTGGAGCATTAGCGCCAGGGGTCGCAATGCGAGTCCAACTTTGTGCCGTCGCCCTGCTGGTGGGTGCACTTTCGGGTTGTCAGGGGTGCGGTCCCCCGGGGCTTTGCGCCAGCGGCCTGTTCGAACAGTGTCTTCCCTGGACGGAGGACGTCTCGGGCCTGACCAAGGCGGCAGATTCCGACGCCATCATCGCCGCGTTGGACTCAGCTGGCGGATGGGGATCGGCTGAGTTCCGCACGGAGCGGAGCCTCCTCGTCCTGCGCGCGCCCGCCGGTACGCCGTACCGAGCCTTCACGCCGACCGCCGATTTCTACAACCCCGATTGCGATCAAGTGCCCTTCCCTGTTCCTGCCGTGGGCGCCATCGAGGGAGAGGCCGACTACGCCTGCGTGGGCGGCGGCGACTGCCATCTGCTGGTGATCGATGGGGCACAAAAAAAGCTCTACGAGATGAACAAGGCGAACATCACCGGTCCCACGCAGGCCGAGTTCTTCGGCGGCTGCGCGGTGGTGTGGGATCTCACCAAGGCGTACGGCGACACTCTGCGGGGCAAGGGCTGCAGCTCGGCCGATGGAGCGGGCTTTCCCATGGCGGCGATGCTTGCCACTGCAGACGAGGTCTATGCCGGCGAAGTAGCCCACGCGCTGCGCTTCACCCTTCCCAACGATCGCATTCGAGATGGTCTCTACGTTCCTCCGGCGACGCATTCCACGTTTCCCACCAGCGGCGGCGCGAATCTTCCTCCCTATGGCGCGCGCCTCCGGCTGAAGGCCAATGTCGATCTCACGGGCCTCGGGTTGGGCGCGACGACGTTGGCGAACGCGCTGAAGAAATACGGAATGTTTCTGTCTGACGGCGGGAACATCCCACTCACCATTGGCAGTGATCGCTTTACTACCCATTCGTGGAGCGAGCTTGGCATCACCGATGACCTGTCCCTCGCGTCGCTGACGGTCACCGACTTCGAAGTGGTCGACCTGGGAACGCCGGTGGACTGGAAGGCCGACACCGACTGCATTCGAAATCCGTGAGCGCCCCATGAGGGACTGGCTTCGACTTGTCACGCTGCTCATCAGCGTAGGCTCGGCCTCGGCTGCGGCGCAGGTCGCCTCCGGTTCGTACGTGGGAACTGGAGTGTCGTTCTCCATCTCGGGGCTTGGCTTCGCGCCGAAAGTCGTCCTGGTGAGGGACTTGGGCACCTTCAGCCGAACGGGATGTGTAGCCGTGCCCACCCTGCCGGCGGGCATGGCAAAGCAGACGGGAGTTGGGTCAGACAGCCGAACTCAAGCCAACCGCATTGTGAGTCTCGACACAGACGGGTTCACCGTTGGCGACGGCGCGGGGATCGAAGCCAACGTGGCCGGCGCGACCTATGGGTGGGCAGCTTCTGCCGCGGTTCCGGGCGCCGTTTACACGAACACCTTCACGGGGAACGGCAGTGCAACGCAGACGATTTCCGGGGTCGGCTTTTCGCCGGTGCTCATCTGGATAGTTCCCGAGGCGTTCAGGTCGGAAACTCGGCGCTCTCGAACAAGTCGGGTGACGTCTACCACTTCGTCGCGTGGAGTAGTCAGGGCGCGGTGGTCGGCAGCTACGGCGGATCAGGAACGGGCCCAGTCGATATCGATGCCGGCACGGCTCCGGTGGGAGCCTTCGTGCAGGGCGGGGCGCACCCGACTGCTCTGCGCCTGTCTGCGTTCGGAGCGTCCGACCTGACCACCTTTTTTTCCTGCCCTTAGTAGCAGCACCGGCGCAATCACCGCTTTTACGAGCCTCGGTTTTCGCCTCGGGAGCTCGATCGATGTGAACGAAAGCGGAGTCAACTACAGCTGGGCCGCCTTTCCGCCGCTGCCCCTTTTGGGGCCCGACGGCGGAGCCGGCGTTGACGCCGGTTCTGGATCAGACGCCGGTTCTGTCGGCGACGCGGGAGCTGGACGACGCTGGAAGTGGAACCGACGCAGGCGACGCCGCCACTCCGAGCAACGGGGATGGCGGCCCGGGACGGCGCTACGCCACCGTCGGATGCGGATGCGGGCATGCGTCGATGACGTCGCTCGTCCTAAGCATGGCGATCGGCCTCGCCCCGCTCTTGCGGCGCCTTTCAAGACGCCATTGAGAGAACTTCCCATTTTGATGGCGTCGACCGTCCTATTGATCGAATAGATGTCACGTGACCGCCGACCCGAAGGAAGTGCGGGAGATCTACGAAAGGTACGGGCACCTGGTGCGTGCACGCTGCTTTGCCATTCTCGGAACCCAAACCGACGCGGACGACGTCTTTCACGAGGTCTTCGTTCGGCTGCAGCGCTTCGGTCTCCCGCGCAACGAAGCAGTCACGCTGCACTGGCTCTATCGGATCGCCGCCCATTGTTGTTACGACTTCCTGGCGAAGCTGAAGCGAGAGGGGCCGCATTCGCCCGAGGCGATCGAGGAGCGCGCGTCTGCTCCCGACACCGCCGCCAGCCCCGCCGTGTCGCTGGCTCTTCGAAAAGTTCTCCTCAAGGTGGATGCGAAAGCCCGGGAGATCGGATTGTTGCACCACTTGAGCGGCTACACCCAGGAGGAGATCGCCGATCTGGTCGGCTACTCTAGGCGAACGGTGGGTAAGAAATTGAAGCTCTTCGAGGACGAATTCAGGCGGTTCTCGGCGGGCACGGAGTTGGAGCGATGACGCCTGAAAACCCTTGTCCTCCCACCGAGGTCGTCGAAGCCTTCTCCGTCGGCGAGACACCGCGCAACGCTCGACATGCCGAGCACATTCGAGGCTGCGACAAGTGCAAGGCGCGGGTCTCCGAGCTGCAAGCGAGCCGCGAGACATTTCTTCGAGAGCAGCCCTGGATGGATTTCTCGAAGAGCTTGCCGAAAACCGAGCCGGCGAAGCCGCACTGGAATTTCGACTGGCGCTGGTTGGCGGCGCCGATTGCGGTGGCGGCCGGTCTGCTGGTCTTCGTCCTGGTTCCGAAAACCGGTGAAGAGGTTCGATGGAAGGGCGGCGGTCTGGGCGTGGTTCGCGTGTCACCGGATGGAACCGCGGAGTCGCTTTCTTCCGAATCAACGCTCAAGCCCGGTGATCGAATTCAACTTCGCTTCACTGCACGACGCACCGGCTACCTGGGCATCTTCGGCCTGGACGGCAACGGGAAAGCGAACGTGATGTTTCCCAAGGCGGGTGGCGCTTCGCAAATGGTGCAGTTGCTCGACGACCCGAGGCTGCCGGGAACCTTCGAGATCGACGCTGAGCCAGGGCCCGAGCAGTTCATCGTGCTGTTCTGCGACGACCCGTTCTGGATGGGACCGGTGCTCCAGCAGCTGGCGAAGGGGCCGCCGACGCCGGGCGATTTTCCCCGCTGCCGAATCGAACAGCTCAGCCTGAGCAAACAGCCGTAGGCCGCGACCAAAGCGCAACCAGGTGAAATTCATAGGCGCTTCACCGGTCGCGCCGCGCGGCGACCTGTTTCGTGGACACACGAAGCGTTCAGCCTTCTCACTGTTTGCCGGCGCAGTTCCCACTTTTTCGGCCTCGCCCGTCTTCTGCCCAGCTGCCCACACACGGTAGCGTACGGAGAAGCCACATGAATCGCTTGTCGTCCCTCGCAGTCCTTCTTTCCTTCCTCGCGCTTGGCTGTGACCCCGCGGCCAACAGCAACTCCCATGGGCAGCCGCTCGCAAAGGTTTCTGGCCAGCTGACTGCCGGAGAGTCCCCTCCGACCGATCCTTCGGCGCTTCGCGTTTCGCTCAACTGGATCGACTTTGGTGGCTTCAAGGATCCCGTCGCGATCATTCCCCACGAGCTTCAGATGGAGGGGAGCTTTCCCTCCGATTACTCGTTCGACATCTACGAGCCGCCACCCGAGTCGGTGATGGAGTCGATTCCCCTCTCCTCATTGTGCCCCGCTGGAGATCCCAACACGAACGTCCGCCTGGCCTTCGGCGCGGTCGCCTTCTACGTCGACCTCAATGGCAACGGCGTACTCGACTCGATTCCCCAGGGAGGCACGCCCATCGATCTCGTCGCCGGCGCTTCGTTCTATGCGTCGAGCTTCAAGACCGCGGATGATCGCCAGCACTACCTGCCCAATCTGCAGCAGAAGCTCGTCATCTATTCCCCCGACGTCGTCGCGGGGAGCTGCATTCCGCAAGGCTTCAGTCTTCTCTCGCTCGGGGGTAGGAACTTTGACTCCGACTTGAGCTCGCTCGACGTCGAGCTTTCCGCCACTGGGCGCGCCAACGTCGTGGTTTGCGCCGAGGCCTATGGGGTGTCGATCCCTCAATACCCCTGCGGCATTTGGTCGGGACCCAACGGACTGTGGGTCGATACGTCGGTCCAGACCCAGAATGGAGCACTGACCAGCTTCCAGACTCGCATCTACGATGGTGCCGCGCTGATTACCGATGCGTCGGTGGATCTAAGCGGCGAGGCGCTAACGCCCGTGTCCGGATCGTTTGTTCGCCTCTCGGGTGGACCCCCACTGATGGTGGCCGGGATGAATCAAATACTTCACGCGACCCTGGGCGATAGCCGAACGCTCACCCAGACCATCGCTTACCTGCCCCGGGTCACCCTGGTGAATCCCAACAACGGCGTCTTTCCGTTCAACGGCTCGGGAGACATCGCCTGGACGAGCGCTGGCTCCTCGGTTCAGTACTCCCTCTCGGCGTATTCGGACACGGATTACTATCTCGCGTTTTCGGAAAATCAGTTGCTGACGTCCGGGAAGGTCCTTCCAACGGCCCTGGGTGAGATGACGCTAGAGCTCGGCATGTTCACGCGATACGTCACCGCACCGAGCTCCTTCGTTCAGTTCGAATCGAGCGAGTTCTTTACGCTCAATGTTGAATGACCTGAGGTGAGCGGGTGATCTTCCGGAGCAAGCTGCTCCTCCTACTGACGATGGCCGCCCAGGTTCTGCTGGGTAGCCCTGCCCTTGCGGCCGATGAAAGGCGGTGGGTTCTCGCGGTGGGCGATGACGTTGGCCTACCGGAGGATCCACCGCTGCGCTTCGCCGCTCGCGACGCGACCCGCTTTGCCGAAGTCCTGGTGGAGGTCGGTGACGTTCCGAGCGGTCAGGTGCGCTTGCTCTTGAACCAGCCGGCGTCCACGGTGCTTCGAGAGATAGACGCCCTTCGCGAGGCGCTCGCTGCCTCTGGCGTTCAATCCAACTCGCTTCTGTTCGTCTACATCTCGTCGCATGCGAAGGCCGGGGTGCTCCACCTTCAAAACACTCGCTTGGCGCTCGACGAGCTGCGCAAACGGATCTCTACGATTCGAACGACGGTGCGATTGGTGATCGTCGATGCCTGCGACAGCGGCATGGCGGCGAGGAAGAAGGGGGCAAAGCTGGTTCCCGACTACCAGGTGCAGGCCGAGAAGCTGCCGCTCAAAGGCGACATCCTGCTTTCCTCGAGCGGACCCGCGCAGGCGGCGCAAGAGCACGACGCGCTGGGTGGATCGCTTTTCACCTATCACCTGATTGCCGGGCTGCGCGGCGATGCGGATTCCGAGCCAGACGGACGCGTCAGCCTGAACGAGGCTTACTCGTATGCCTACCGCCGCACCGTCTTCGGATCTCAATATGGCGCGCAGACGCCCTTGGCCGATCTCGACGTGGTGGGCTCGGGTGACCTGATTCTCTCCCAACCGAAATCCGCCTCGACGGCGTTGATCTTCCCGGCGGAGAGCAGCGGTGAGTTTCTGGTGGCCAGCAAGCCGCGCATGGACGTGATGTTCAACGTCGAGAAAAGGCCTGGAAAGCCGCTGCGTCTGGCGATTCCATCGGGGCGCTACGTGGTCGAGAAGCGAGATGGCGCGACGGTGAAGATGTTGGGCGTCGAGCTGCCTTACGGCGGTGAGCAGTTCATCGATGAGTCGCAGATGGTGAAGCGACACTTCGCCGAGGTTGCCTTGAAGGGCGGCTCGATGGATTTCCGTTCGTCGAGGCTGTTTCTCACCGGCGGGTATGAGACGCCGCCGCTCGTGGGAGGAAAGGCGCGACCAAGCCCGGGTATCGGCTACTTCCAGGGTTTCGGATCGCTCTGGACAATGCTCACCCTCGACGGCGCCCACACCTCGCTTCGCGGAATCAACGTCGGCATCACCGAGTGGTCCACCCAAGGCACGTTGGAGCTTGGCTATCGCTTTCTCGATTTTGCCATCATCCCGATGGTGGGGCTCGGGGTCGGTGTGGTCGGACGAAATCAGAGTTTCCTGCGCGACCAGGAGGAGCAGATCGCCGCCGTGTTCGGGCCCGCGCCCAACCGGCAGAGTCTCGGCGTTCACGGCATTCTCACCGCGGGAGTGGAAATCCCCATTGCCGGGCGCTTCTCCGCGCTCGTGCTGTTCAACGGACTTGTGCGTTACCAGCCGCAAGAGGGCACCGGACCGTGGAGCGTCGGCGCTCGGGGGCGTGTCGCGCTCGCCGTCGCGTTTTAATCAGCGCCGCGTTACGGCCGGCGATGCGCTCGCGGGCTTTGCGGTGCAAGGGCGAACCACTCTTCGACCGCGGACCGTACATACGAGCTGCGTATTTCTCGCAAGAAGGCAGTCGCCCAACGCGCGCACGTTTCTTCGCAATCCACATTGTCGCGCGAGCGCTGGCGATCGATTGCGAGCTCGTCCTCGGTGGGCGCACGGCCTTCGATTCCGTATTCGGTACTGAAATACGTCTGAAGTGCCTCGCACCGAAGATGTGACTGGTGCTCGTCTTCGTTCTTGGCGCCGTGGAGCAGATCGCGGGCGGTGAGGGCTTCCTCCCAGTAAGCGCCAAGCTCGCTGAGCAGTCGCTCGCGAACGTATCCGGCGAGGGTCATGTCGAGCCGAGCAAGTTGATTGGCGAGGAATTGCTTCGCGTGCACAACTTCGTGCGCCAGCGCTTCGGCAACGCGGGGAACGGGGCCCGTTCGGCTCAACAGGATGCGCGTCGGCTTCCCTCCACCGTAGCGAATGGCGGCGCCGCAGGTTCGATCATCGAACGCAATCTGCGCATTCGCAGCGGCGAGGTCGTCAATCAGGTTGGCGTTCCGCTCTGATCGGCCGACGTATTTGGTGAGCTCCGCTAGGCGGGCTGCCTCGTCATCGCTGCAGGCTGGCTGGGTAGACGTCGACGGTCGATTCAGCACCGCACGCTCGCGCGCCTCGGCGCGGTCTTTGACCAGAGCGCCCAGATGGGTGGCATGGATGCGAATGGGTTTCACCGCCATGCACCATCATCGGGTCGAGCGGGCCGTGCGTTGCCCGCCTCGAAGACATCGGTGGCCGGCAGCGGCGTGTGGGCGCAAGTAGGCGAAACAACAGGAAACAGATTGATTTCATCGAGTTGCTCGCGAGGAAAGTTTTCCCAGGTCTTTTGGTAACTAAGCCAAGGGGAACAACTTGCGGAGCTGTCGATGCGAATTCGATTCGCGTTGTCCCATCCCGTTGGTGCTTTCCTCGCAGTTCTTCTCAGCGCCTGTGCGGCCAATGAGCTGAGCGAATCGGTTTCGCTCGACCCGTCTGGCAATCACGCCACTGCGACCGTGGGCACTGACTCCACCGACGAGCTCGAAGACTCGGGAGCGCCGCTGTCTGTCACTTCGGGCCTGGTAGCAGCCTACGGCTTCGACGAAGGAAGCGGCACGACCACGGCCGACAAATCGGGTCGCGGCAACAACGCGTCGCTCTACAACACGCAGTGGTCGACCGACGCCAAGTTCGGCGGTTCACTCGTGTTCAACGGCTCATCCAGCCTTGTCGAAGCGCTCGACTCGTCAAGCCTCGATCTCACCGGAGCCGTCACGCTGACCGCGTGGGTGAAGCCGGCCTCGACGACCGGGTGGCGAAGCCTGGTCTTCAAGCAGCAGGCGGGCGAGCTGATCTACGCGCTGTACGCGAGCAACAACATCAGCCGGCCCACCGGCATCGTCTACACCGGCGGCGCTGAACGCATGTCGCCGGGAACGGCGTCGCTTCCGCTCAACACCTGGACGCACGTCGCCACGACGTACTCGGGATCCAGCCTGCGCCTGTTCATCAACGGTACCCAAGTCGCTTCCTACGGTGTGACGGGCTCGCTGCCGACCTCGGGTGGCTCGCTGCAGGTGGGCGGCAACCGCGTCTGGGGCGAGTATTTCTCTGGCCGAATCGACGAGGTGCGCGTCTACAACCGCGCGCTGAGCTCCACCGAAATCCAGACGGTCATGACCGATCCGATCAGCGGCACCCTGCCGACGACCGATACCACCGCGCCGACCGCGCCCGCCAACCTCACGCTCTCGGGCACCACGGCGACCTCGGTGAATGCCAATTGGTCGACGGCCAGCGACAACGTCGGCGTCGCCGGCTACTCGGTCTACCGAGGCACCACCAAGATCGGAACGACCACGTCACTCTCGTTCGCTTTCACCGGTCTGACCTGCGGCACGTCTTACTCGCTTGGTGTCGAGGCCTTCGATGCCGCCGGAAATATCTCGGCCCGTGCGGCGGCGGCGACCTCGACGCTGGCCTGCGCTCCGACGGGCGATACCCAGGCGCCGTCTGCTCCTGCTTCGCTGACGGCGTCGAACGTGACCACCACGTCGATTGTCGGCAGCTGGCCCGCTTCGACCGACAACATCGGCGTCAGCGGCTACTCCGTCTATCGCGGCAGCACCAAGCTCGGCACGACCACCGCGCTCAACTACACGTTCTCCGGGCTCGTCTGTGCCACGTCGTACCAGCTGGGCGTCGAGGCCTACGATGCAGCCGGAAACATCTCAACCCGACGCACGACCACTGTTTCGACCGCGGCATGCCCCGTCACCGGCAACGTCGTGACCTTCTCGGGCACCGTCACCTCCACCGCCTTCCTCGCGGCGATAAACGCTGCTCCTGCCGGAGCGGTCACCGTTCAGCCCGTGGCCGGTCAGACGACATTCACCGTCACGGGCAGCGTGCGCCTCACCCGGGCCAACGTCAGCATCAACAAGGCGACCTTCACCGGTCAGCTGACCTTCGCAAACACCTCGTCAGGCTCTTCGGTCAACGACAGCAAGCTGCTCGCCGCGCACATCTACGGCGCTGACGACATCACCTGGCAGCGCAACGTCTTCGACGCCCAGTGCCTCGTCGCGCAGAACTTCATCATGGACGAGCCGGCCGGCGTGGTGCCACAGCGGTTCAGCATCTTGAACAACACCTTCCGCAACTACCACCTGTGCGCGGATGAAACGGTGCACAGCGAGGCGCTCTACATCGGCTACTCGGACACCGGCATCATCGAAGGAAACCTCTTCGAGGATAACGGCAACACCGCTCATGTCTTTTTCACCTACTGGGGCGCCGCACCGGATCCGGCGACCACCTACGCGCGCAACATCTGCGTGCGCAGCAATACCTTCCGGCGCTCGCTGAACCCGTGGTTCTCGGCGCAAATTCGCCCGGAGATCCAGCCGTCGTCGAACATCAGCGTGGATCCCAACAACGTCACGGACCGCAACCTGATCGGCAACGCAGATGGCACCACGCCGGCGTTCATCCGTGCCTGCACCAGCCCGGTCCCCGCGCCGACTCCGACTCCGACTCCGACTCCGACTCCGACTCCGACCACTGGCTCGGCCAATTTGTGGATCGACGCGAACGGCGGCAGCTGCGTGCGTTCGGCGACCGCGGGGGCCTACAACGACGGCGCTGCCTGCTCGTCTATCCAAGCCGCAGTGGCAGCCTGCCAGCCCGGCGACACGATCGTGATGCGCGCGGGCACCTACGGATCGCAGAGCATCAGCGCGGTGAAGACCTCTCCTGGTTGCACCGTCATCGGAGAAGACACGACGACGCTGGCATCTCTCTCGACCGGCGGCAGCTACGTGACGTTGCAGAACTTCGTCGTCGACGTGGGGCCGAACCACGGCACGACGGCGTGGTCCAACTCGGGCAGCAACATCACGCTGCGCAACGTTCGTCTCCGCGGCGCTTACCTGGCGACGTACATCGGTGGCAGCAACGTTCTCTGGCAGAAGGGCGAGCTGGGCGCGCCGGGAGTCAAACTGAAACGCCAGTGCGGTGACGGTGAGCCAGTGACCATTCAGAACGCGTCGAACATCACATTCGATGGCGTCACTTTCTATCCGCAAGATGCCGACACGACGGCGTGCACGGGAAGCTTCAACGGCTTCCACCTCGAAATGATCCGTATCGACGTGAACGCCAGCTACATCGCGATCAAGAACTCGACCTTCGTCGATGGAGATGGCTCGAACACTTCGAGCGTCTTCATCACCAACGTCACGGGCAACAACTCAGGCAATCCTCATCACGTGAGCTTCCTGAACAACTACTTCGGCACCTCAGGCAACGTCAGTATCGGTGTGCACAGCAACGTGGCTGACGTCTCCACCCTCACCATGGCGTACAACACGTTTCACAACACGCCCGGCTCGCTGACCGGCGGTCTGTGGGTCGGAAACATTGGGCCGCGACCTTCGTATTTTCCCTGCGAAGGCACGCACATCAAAAACGTCTGGCAGGACGATCGCACGTACAGCTGCGGTTCTGACTTGGTGGTGGTCGGGACGCGTTGGGGCTACGAGGCGCTCGGGCTGGGTGGCACAGGTGGATTCCAGCTGCAGGCGGGTTCACCGGCAGTTGATCGAGGCGAAGTCGGTGGGTACTGCGCGTCGCTGCTGGGCAACAAAGACCACGACGGCGGCCCCCGGCCGACGGGCGCGGCCTGCGATGCCGGCGCCGACGAGCGCTGAGAAATGGGGACAGGCTACTTTTCGTCCCTTGGCTCCGCTCGGGGGGACGCGGCGACGAAAAAGTAGCCTGTCCCCTTTTTGCGTGGCTAGCCAGCAAGGACAGCTCTAGAAAATGCGGATTCGGTAGAGTTCCGCGCTGGGTGTGCGTCCGCACCAGCTGGGGGCGCAACTCCCCACCAGTTGGGTCGCATCGCGCATGCAACGGGTTGAAGGTACGGACTTTTGTCGAGGCCCTACAGTGGCCCCGGTCTTGCTGCGTCAGAAAACGTGGTCTCCGCCCGAATACCTCCCGGTTTCCTTGCCCTTCTCTGCTTGGTGGGCTGTTACGGCAACAACCAGCTGAGCCTGAACGTGCCGTTCGGGTCGGACCCCGCGGGACCGAATGGACCGACAACACCGCTGGAAGTGAACGTTCCCGTCAGCGCCGTTCGTCGGCTCACCCGGGTCGAGTATGACAACACGTTGGTAGACCTGATCGGCAGCACGCCGAATGCTGACGGAACCAGGTATCCATTAGCCTCGTCCTCGACGCCGTTCGACAACGACTACACAGCGCAGGTTGCCTCGCAGAAGCTGATCGAGGACGCCGAAGCGCTCGCCAATGTCGCGGCGGCTAAGGTTGCGGCCACGCCTTCGCTCTGGGGCTGCACGCCGACGTCGGACGCGGACGAGAGCTGCATGCGGCGGTTCATCACTGACTTTGGCCGGCGCGCTTTCCGTCGTTCGCTCGAGACAACGGAGATCGACTCGCTGGTGGGCCTGTACCGGTTTGCGCGCACCAACAGCAAGCCGTTCTCCGAAGGTGTTCGCCTGGTGGTCAGCGCGCTTCTGCAAGATCCCAGGTTTCTCTACCGCCTCGAGCTGGGCACTCCTGTCGCGGGCTCGCCTGGACTCTTTCGCCTCAATCCGGTGGAGCTGGCGTCCCGCCTTTCCTATTTGCTTTGGGCAAGCACGCCGCCGCTGTGGTTGCTGGCGCAGGCGGAAGAGGGGCTCTTGAACACGCCGGAGCAATTGCGGGAAGCGGCGACGAAGCTGCTCACCGACGAGCGGGCGAAACGACAACTCGATCGCTTTCACGCGTTCTGGCTGGGCTATCAGGAGCTGCGGCAATCCGCGGAGCTGAATCAAGCGATGAGCGCCGAGTCGTCTGCGCTCGTGCGACGCGTGGTGTTCGATCAGCCGCAGCCGTATCGGCAGCTGTTCCTCTCCGACTCCACGTTCATCAATCCCCTGCTGGCCACTCAATATGGGCTGCCCGCTCCCACTTCGAGCGCCGGCGCTTGGGTCTCCTACGGGTCCAATCCACGCCGCGGAATTCTCTCGCACGGAAGCTTCCTCTCGGTGGGCCAGCGCTTCGGCGACACCAGCCCCACGCAACGCGGTCTCTGGATTCGAACGCGACTGCTCTGTGAATCGATTCCTCCCCCTCCTCCCGATGTGAGCGTGGACGAGCCGCCCGTGTCGCCCACCTCGCCCTGCAAAGCAGATCGCTACTACACGCACGCCGCCTCGGGCTGCGCCTCCTGCCATCAGCTCATGGACCGAATTGGATTTGGCCTGGAGAACTACGACATCGCAGGGAAGTATCGCGCCACCGATGTGAACCTCCCGGAGTGCCCGATTTCAGGGAATGGAGAGGTCGTCGGAGCGGGTGCGTTCAATGGACCCGGAGGCCTGGGCGCGGTGCTCGCTGACACTGGAAAGCTGGAGGCCTGCGCGGCGAAGCAATACTTCCGGATGGCGGTGGGTCGGCTCGATCGTCCGCAGGACGCAGGCCTGGTCGCGAAGCTCACCGCGGGCTTCCATGCCGGCGGTGATCGCTTTCAGGAATTGATTCTCGCGTTGGTCACAGAAGACACCTTCCGAATGCGGGCGGAGGACTGACGTGACCTCGATCTGGAGAACGCGATGCGCAGATTCCGTCTAAGCAGAAGAGCCATGCTTCGCGGCGCCGGCGGGGTGGCCATCTCGCTGCCGTTGCTGGAATGCATGCTGGATGGGACGACCGCGCGCGCCCAGACCGCAGTGCCCAAGCGCTATCTGGTCTGCTTCGACGGTCAGTCGATCGGCGGGAACTATCCGCAGTTTCCCGATCTCTACACGCCGCTCACCACGGGTCCGAACTACGACTTGGGAGCGGCTTATCCCGACACGGACACTCAGGGTCGACGGAAGGTCGCGCTCAAGGTTCTGGAGACGATGGGCAACGTGAAGGATGAGATCTCGGTCGTCACCGGTCTCAAGATTCCGTGGGCGGCTCTCAACGGAGGCACGACTCCCGCAGGGGGCCGGCCCGATGCGTACCACCATTCGATGATGGGCCCGCTGCTCTCGGGCGTCCGCGCGTCAGGCACCACGGGCATCAACGGCCCCACCTCCGATTGGGTGGCGGCGCAGACGCTTGGAAAGGACAAGCTCTTCGCGTTCCGGGTGCAGGCCAGCACCTACCGCAACTACAACTTCGATGGCCGCGAGAAGATGACCTATCTGCGCGGCTCCACCGGGAACGTGGTGCCCTTCCAGGAGGAGGGCAGCCCCCGCGCCGCGTTCAATCGGTTGTTCGGGACGGGCACGCCCCAAGTGGACGACTACCTGCTCCGCTCGCGACGAAGCGTGCTGGATTTGGTGAAGAGCAACACCAGTGCGCTGTTGCCGAACCTGGGCTCGTCCGACCGCTCTCGCATTCAGCTTCACCTCGATGAGATTCGACAGCTCGAGGCGCGGCTGATCGCGCCACCGGCGGCGACCTGCACCGCGCCGACAGACCCGGGCGCAGATCCGGCGGTGAGCCTCACCGACCAGTACGGCGGAGAGGAAGAGCGGGCGCGCAACCTCTTCGACATCATTCACATGGCGTTCGTCTGCGATCTGCTGCGCGCGGGCTCACTGATGATGACGCTGCCGCAGGCGTTCATCAGTCTTCATCTGTTCAACGGCGTGCGTGGGGAGATTCACGAGCTGGGCCATGGGAGCAGCAACAGCCTGGTGATCGCCAAGGGCGTCGGTTGGCACGTTCGGCACTTCGGATATTTCGTCTCCAAGCTGCGGGACACCGCGGAGGCTGGCGGGAAGTTGATCGACAACACCGTGGCGATTCTTGTGCACGAGGGCGGCAATGCCCGCGGCTACGACCCCGAGCTGAACCGAACTCAGAGCGCGCACACCACCGAGAACATGGCGGCGTTGATCGCAGGTCGGGCTGGCGGGTTGAAGCCCGGTCAGCACGTCGCCGCCGCTGGGCAACATCCGGCGAAGGTGCTGATCACCGGGTTGCGCGCGGTGGGAGTTACCAGCACGACGCTCGGCGAGGTTCAGGGAGAAATTCCAGGGCTGCGCGCGTAACGCGTCTAGATCTGTCCGCGCTTGAGCTGGTCCACCGCGTACTCGCAGGCACGCGCGGTAATCGCCATCTCGGTGAGCGTAGGGTTCTGCCAGCCGGAGCTGACCCAGCACGCACCGTCGGTGACGAACACATTCTTCGCGTCCCAAACCTGGCAGAAGGGACTGACCACTGAGCCCTTGGGGCTGGTTCCCATTCGCGCGCCGCCGACCTCGTGCACGAACAGGCCGGGCGTGGTCACCACCCATTCCTTGTCCATGTCTCGCATGAAGCCCTCGAGCAGGGGCCTGCGAACCAGCTCGGAGAGTGGAGCCACGACTCCGCCGGCAGCTTCGATGACCTCCGTCGCTCCCTGGCGCGCGGCCTGGGCCACCTCGAGGTCGTTCGCCGTCCAAGCGGAAGAAATGTAGGGCACCGGGAGTCCCCACTCGTCACGCTGCGTGTCGTCGAGCCGCACGAAGTTGTCCGCGCTGGGAATTGCCTCGCCTTGCGCGCATAAGAACCCAAACGCCACGCCGCGCCGCTTCTTCAACTGCGGCGGGAAAGGCAGTCGCTGAATTCCGCCCCACAGGCCGAACCCTCGCGAGTAGCGCTCTTTTTCGGGGCCGAGATTTACCCACCGGGGGATGGTGATGCTGTCGCTGCCCAGCAGGTGAAAGGCCTCTCCGCTGTCGGGCACCTCGGGCATGTAGAAGTAGAGGTTGCCCACGATGTGGTCCATCAAGAAGCGGCCGAGCACGCCCGAGCTGGCGCCGATTCCTTCGGGGAAGGCCGAGCTGCGCGAGTTCATCAGAATGCGGAGCGACTCGATGGTCGACGCGCACAGCACGATGATCTTTCCGTGGACGACGGTGGTGTCGTGGACCCGCCGATCGATGTACTCGACGCCGGTGGGACGGCCGGTGTTCGAGTCGATCACGAGTCGGCTCACCACGGCGTCGGTCTTGAGTGTCAGCCTTCCCGTCGCGTGCGCCGCGGCCAGCGTCGTTCCGGGGCTCGACAGCTTCGAGAACTGATCGCCCTTGGCCGGGTGGCGAGCTGCGCGGATTCCTCGAGAGGGAATGACGCGGCGCCCGGGAAACTTCGACTCCACCGCGCGCTTGAGGACCTCCTCTCCGGGAGAGAGCTTGCAGGGCTCGAGGTACTCGCCGTCGGGAAGCTGCGAGAGGCCCTCGCGACTTCCGTGCACGTGGAAGAACTTCTCGAGCATCGCGTAATACGGCGCCAGGTCGGCGTGGCCGATCGGCCAGTCTTCGCCAATGCCGTCGCGGCTGGCGGCTTTGAATTCGTGGTCGGACAAGCGGAGCGTCACGCCGCCCCAAGTGAGAGACCGACCACCCGTCTGTCGTCCGCGAATCCAACGGTAGGGCTTGTCCTTCGGAGTGGTGTACGGGTTGTGCACGTCGTCGACGAAGAGATTGGGATTCACCTCCCAGTAGCCGCCGTGAAGTTTTTGCACGGGTTGGCGTCGCTCGACGAAGTGCTCCCACAGTTGGCGAACGACGTTGGTCACCTGGGAGCCGTACTCGCTACCGCCCTTGAAATCGCGCCCAGCCTCGAGCACGAGCGTCGACAGGCCCGCTTCACAGAGTTGCTTGGCCGCGGTGCCGCCGGTGGCTCCGGAACCAATCACGATCGCATCGTAGGAAGGGGCGGATTTCATCGATTGCTCGTTGGCGCTTTCAAGCGCCGCCTTCGAGATAGCGCACTTCTTGCGGGCTCAAGCTCAAATCGGCGGCGGCGATGTTGCTCTTCATACGTTCGGCGCTAGTGGAGGCGACGACGGTGAATACCGGGAAGGGCTGGTGAAAAAGGTACGCGAGGGCGATCTGCGCCGTGGCGACGCCATGGGTTTTGGCGAGCTCTTCGGCGCGGCGCTTGCGAGCGAAGTTGTTTGGGCTGCCGTAGGTGTTGAGGCAGGAACGAGCGGCGAAATTGGTGAAGCCAGGATGAAACTGCTCGGTAATTCGGTCGCCGAAGAAGCCGTGGCCGAGCGCCGACCAGGCGATCACCGGAAGCTGCGTGCGCCGATGAAAATCTCGAGCGGCTTGCGCCTGCGCTCCGGCGAGGCTGACGCAACCCGCCCAGGGAACGCGAACCCAATCTGCGAGAGAGTAGTGGGGGCTGCTCGCGGCCAGGGTCGGGCCCCCGCGCGATTGGGCGAGCTTCATCGCCGCTTCAATGCGGTCGGTCCACCAATTGGAGACACCGTAGGCGCCTATTTTGCCCTCGCGTTGCGCCTGCATCAGGAAGTCGATCAGCTCATCGAAGGGCCGAGAGGGGTCGTCCCTGTGGAGCAGATAGAGATCGACGTGATCGGTGCGCAGTCGACGCAGGGAGGACTCGAGATCGACTCGGAGAGCTTTTCGCGAGAAGCGACTCGCGCCGAAGGGGATGCTGGGGTGCGCTCCTTTGGTGATCAGAAAAAGGCGGTCGCGATTCTTGCGGAGCGTGAGCCACTCGCCAAGGACGCGCTCGGTGCCGCCCGCCTGGTACAGAGCGGCCGTGTCGAAGGCGGAGCAGCCGAGCTCGAGGAAGGAATCGAGCATTGCAAAGGCGCGCAATTTCGCCGCGCCGCCCCACGGAAGCGCACTGCCCAAGGCAGCGGTACCGACGATTACCCTCGGCAGCGGCTTGCGAAATTGGGGAAGCGATTCAGAGCGCACGTGAAATGCACCCTAGCTGCACGTGCGCAATCGTCCAGCCCCGTTTGGCCAGGGAGCGGCTACGGGCTGCTCAGCATGAAGGGGATCGCCCCCGCGGCAATGCAGGTCTTGAGTGCTTCACCGGATAGATTCTTGGCCTTGCAGTCTTCGACGGCGGTGATCCCCAAGGCTGCCACAATGCCTGGCGCGGCCTGCTGAAGGTCGGCCGGAATCTTCAGGACCGTTAGGGGACCGGTTTCGGGTCGGTTCAAGGAGTGTGTCTGGGCACGGGAAAGCGCGAACAGCGCCTCGGGAGGGGGGGTGCGGAGCGAGCGGTGAGGGTTCAGATAATAGTCCGTCACCTTGCTTCGGGCATCGCTGCTCATCGTGAGCTCTGACGCCAGCCCGGTGATCAAGCGCCTTCGAAAGGCCTTGTCCAAACGGTCGTCTGGAGGCATGGCGCCGTAAGCGACGGCGTCTATCATCTGGAGCACTCGGTCGGTCGAACGGCGGTTCATCAGGTTGGGCTGTTGGTCTTCATGACAGCGCATGCACCCCTCATCGACCAACCGGTCAGCAGTTTGCACTTTCGCGAGAGCTGCCGGTTGCTCCTGGGTTTTCCGGGTGGCGTATTCGAGCAAAGCTGCGTGCATGAGCTCTCTGAGCTTGCCGTGCCGCTTGAATTGGGTGACCCACTGCGTCCGTTCGCGTGAGGTGGAGTCCTCGCCGAAAACATACTTGGAAATCTTGTCGACCATGCACTCGCTGTATTCAGGCTGACTCACTGCCAGGGTGGCGAAGCCGGCAGGCGTGAGCGGTCCATTGCCTCGGAGATCGTGAAGATCGTCGCCGTAGAGCGGACCTACTTCAGCGCTCGCCAGGCTTGGTTGAAAGTGCGTTCCCTTGCGCGAATCCGGGTAGCCCCGGAAAAACTGCGCGCCATAGTCCAGGCGCGCGTGGCATTCGGTACAGACAGGGCGAGCCGCCAGCTCCCTCCAACCTTCACCGGCCCTAAAGTCTGATCCCGGGATCTGAAGCAGAACCTCGGTAGAGACGCCCCGGCTGGACGGCCGGCTGCACCACATCTCTTCGTAGACCATGCGCAAGACCCCACGGCGCCCTGCTTCCAGAAAGATGAAATTGGGCGCCGTCAGAATTCCCGCATGCTCTCCCTCCACGGACTGGATCCGAGGCTCCCATCGCTGCTCGGTGAAGGGCTCTCGCAGGACTGGGATCTCCTTGCGTTCGCCGCTTTCGACCTGCCAACGAAGGTAAGCGAAGTCTACTAGCGAGTTCCTTTCACTGAAGGGCGTGGTGAAAACATCGCTAAGCGGAGCGTTGGACTTGACCACGTGGGCGATCGTTCCGCGGACTTCAGCGACCAGGCTGACAGAGGCCGCCTCTCTCATTGCCTCGCTCTCGAAACACCGCATCAAGTTGGGCCCGCACCCGCAAGGTGTGATGAGCTCGCCCGTCTTTTCGAAATAGCTCGCTGCTCCCAAAAGGGCGTTCTTGTCCGAGCTGCAGTGGTCCTTGAAATTAGGATTGAGAAATTGTTCCGGGCGGTACGAGTCAGGACAGACTCGGACGGTGCTCTGAGACCACCACGGCCGAACCGTGACCGCTGTCTTCGGATCGCACGGCTTGAAAAGAAACAAAATCGGCCCGTCGGGCGAAGGGAGACGCTTGAGAATGCCACCTCCGCCGAAGATTGCGGCGTTCGGAAAGTTTGCGATGTCTCCTGCCACCAGAGACGGCGCCACCGACGCCGCAAAGCGGTCATCGTTCAGAAGGGCGGTGATGTAGTCGCCGAGCGACCGGGTGCCCGACGAAAGGCCTTGTTTCCAGCTCTCCTGTTCCAGCTCCGACAGAAGCGAGCCGGTGGCCATCACCGAAAGCTCGTTCAGCAGCTCCGGACTTACTCGGCGCGCTTTCTCGAGTGGGTGATCGTCTTGCTTCGTCCAAGGGGCGCTCGTGCAGGCGACGACGGCAATCAGCACAGGAGGCAGACAGAACCGGTGAAAGACAGAGCAAAGGTCAATCACGATCGGCTCGCCAAAAAAGGGAGATTCTGTCCACGATAGCCATAGGGCTGCGGATCGATGCCCGCGATTCGCAGCAAAGATGCCCCCACGTCATCGAGGCGAGCGGGTCGACCATTCTTTGCCTCTCGACCGGTCCTTAGGTCGAGCGGCAAGCCCTGCATGGACTTTCCGGTTTTCCCGAACGCACCGCCGGCCTGGGCCGCGGAGACGAATGCGTCGCCATAGAAGAGGAGAGAGATCTCCGGAAAGTGATCCTTTCCTAGATCCGAGTTCATACGGGGGTGCCGGCCCAGCTCACTTCCACAAACTATGCTGCAGCTCGAGGAGAGTACCCCGTGCTTGTTGCGCCGCGATTCGAGCGCCGCGAGAAACCGCGAGAAGACCCGGGTGAACATCTCCGCTCTGCGCGTCTGTCGTGGAAGATTGAAGGTGTGACTGTCCCATTCCGCAATCCCGTTACGAAGATAGATGGAAGAAGTCAGATCGTGCTCGAATAACCAGAGGGCGCGCTGGAAGTCGGCCGCCAGGCTCTGCTCTTCGGCATCGGGAGACCAAACTTCGGCCTGTAGCGCTGGAATTCCCGCCATCTTGTCCACCAGCGAGCACAGTCGAAGCAGGTTTTGTGAGGTCTCCACCTCATCGCGAGAAGCGCTCTTGCGGCCCAGGCGGGCAGCGGCCGATTGCCAAACATCCCGAAGCGCTTCCCTGTCGCCGCTGTTCAGTTTTTCCAGGCGGTCGAACAGCGGCACTGCAGTATCCGTGGCTTTTCCCGATCCCATCCAGCTTGAGGTGAAGTCCGCGCCAGACAGTGTTCCGAGCGTGACCGTACCGATCGGAGGGTCTCGATGACGCTGAGACACCAGATCTAGGAAGGTCGGCATGTAGGGAGTCACACGCGTCCGCATGCGGAGGAACTGCGCCCACCCGGTTTGGTGGTTCGCAGTCTCAACGAAAACGCCATTGAGCACCGAGAGCTTGTTCGCGAACCGAGCCAACGGCGCAAAGAGAGGTCCCACGTTGAGGCCCGAGGAGGTTGCAACCTCCCGCCACTCGTAGGGAACTTCAATCCAGGGCTCCAGCTCCTGAGGCTTCTTTGGGTCGAACGCGTAAAGGCTGTCAAATCCTCCTGAGAGCAGCACGAGCATCCAGTATCGGGGAGGACCTGCGTCGCGACGGGTTAACCCAGACGCCTGACCCGGCAACGCCAGCGCCCCCGTCCCCCAAAGCCCATATTTTAGGCAGGCGCGTCGGGTCAGTCTGAGCAACGAGCTCGAAGAATCGACACTCATGAGCGTTCACTGTACCGAGTTCGCGAGCCGACGACCAAAGGCTCAGTGGAGACACACTCATCTGCGGTCTGATGGGTGAATGTGCGACGGCTCAGACTCGCTCGAGTCGGACGGGTCGACGTGGAGCCTAGTGACGCTCGAGCTCGAGGGCCACGCGTTGCTGGTCTTCGAGCAGCCTATCGATGTCTTCGTTAGCAAGGTTCGGATTCAAGATCACGGCTCGCAGTGCAATGACCTCTCGAGGGGGATCGTAGCGCGCGGAGAGCAGGGACGTGTAGGAGACCAACGACACCCCCGCTTCGCTTTGCGCCAATTGAAGCTTCTGGTTGAACCGGTTGATCTCCGCGTTTTCCTGACCCGACAACTCACCTCGACGAACAGCCTCGCGGTACTGCGCTGGAATGTAGCGATAAAGCACGATGCTGAACTCGGGGTCGAAGAGCAGCTCGAAAACCGGATTGGCACGAATGCGGTCGGCCATATATCGGCTTCGCTGAACGTTGCGCTCCACCAGATAGGCGTAGCCACGGCGGCCAATCACGTTCAGACCCGCATGGAGGAAGAGGGCCATTCCAGGCCTCGACCCCTCGAGTGCTCGCTTCCCGAGATCGAGCGTTCCCTCCTGCATGATGTATTGCGCGGTCCGCGCAATCACCTGTGGAAGTTGAGGGTCCCGAAAGAGAGTGGTCGCAATTCCGATGGGCAGGCAGAACTGCTTGTGGCCATCCAGTGTCACGGAATCGGCGCGCTCGATGCCTTTCAAGCGTGGGCGAAGGTTGTCGGACATCAGTAGCGGGCCGCCCCAAGCTGCGTCCACGTGAAAATGAACGCCTGCCTCTTGCGCCAGGCCCGCAATTCGATCGAGAGGATCGATGCTTCCGCTGTCGGTCGTCCCTGCGATTCCCACCAGGGCGATGGGCCGCATTTTTTCGTCGATACACCGCTTGAGCTGCTCAGCCATCAGATCGATCCGGACTCGGTTCGACGCATCGACGGGGATCTTGATGACGTTTTTTGCACCGAGGCCAAGCAGCGCAGCGGCCTTCTCGAAGGAATAGTGCATCAGCGCTGACCCGATGATGACGGCACCCCGGCAGCCATAGGCCTCGTAGGCGGCGCCGCTTCCATCCTGTTCAGCCCCCCCGAAATTACCTCGAGGACGGAACAGAGCGTTGCGAGCGCACCACATGGCCGTGATGTTCGCCAGCGTACCGCCAGAGACCATTATTCCGAGGCTCGACGAGTCGTTCTGAACATGCTCGCGATAAAACGACTCGGGACCGTTCCAGACAAGTCGGTGCAAGATGGCCAGGGCTTGTCGTTCGTAACGAGTGAGTGCTCGAGACGCCTGCTCCTTGACCATGTTTTGGTTCATGACCATGAGGAGCCGGCCCAAAGGCCGAACGAAATACGGAAGCGTGCTGGTCATGTTCGCCATGCACAGCGGCGAGGTCATCTGAGTCGATGGCTTGACGATCTCTTCAATCAGCGAATCCACATACGCATCGGGAACCAGCAGTCCCTCCGGCATGCGGGTTTCAAGAAAATGCTTTTCCCAGTCACTCCCTTGGGGAGGAGCAACGTGAAGTCGCTCAGTGAACTCAGCGGCGGCGGCGCTGATTCTGTTTTCGAGGTCGCGTTCGGCGTGGGGTGTGCTTCCGCTCTGTTGAAAGAGACGGTCCACTGATTGCGCGACAGATGACGCTGACGCGTCGTTCGGGAGCCCCGCCTTGGGAGCGGTCATCGGACCAAGCCTCCAAGCTTGTCACTCGGATGAAGTCGAAATCGGGTCGCCACAGCGGCCAGACGAAGAGCTCGACGCCGACCCGCAGGACGGGTCGTGTCGAGAGAGCTGAAAACGAAAAATTGGGCGGCGTCTGAGTTGCCCACGCGTGAACTCAAGCTTTCTCCAGCGTACCGGCTAGGTAACCCTCTCGACAGAGATACCGTTGAATCTTTCCGCTGGAGGTTTTCGGCATTGAACCGGCAGCGATGAGGACGAAGTCGGCCAAGGAGAGCTGATGCTCTTCGGAGATCACTCCGCGAACCGCTGCGGTCAGCTCGGGCGCAGCAACCGTTGTCGCGCCGCGAGCCTGCTCGGCGACCGCGACGACCCGTTCCTCACCATCTCGAGCGACGGCGAAGACAGCAACTGAGCCCGGGCGAACCTGCGGAACCCTTTGCTCGAGGGTCCGCTCGAGGTCTTGCGGGTAGTACTTGGCGCCACGCAGGATCATCACGTCCTTAATTCGCCCTGCGACGAAGAGCTCACCCTCCAAGAGAAAGCCTAAGTCACCCGTGCGCAGGAAGGGGCCGCTTCCATCGGCAGTGCGTGCTTGAAAGACCTGCTCGGTCAGCTCGGTTTTTTCCCAGTACCCAGACGCCACGCTGCCGCCGCAGGCCCACACCTCGCCCACTGTGTTCGCCGCGCAGGGCTTGAGCGTCTCCCCGTTAACGATGACCACCGACTGATCGCCAAGAACGTTGCCAGACGATACCAGCGGCCTTGCCTTGGGAGCGTCAGGCGCGACGGGCTTGACCGTTCCGGTGGCCAACGCCTCGCTGTCGAAAGTCTGAATCTTGGGGCCGGTGAGCTTCGGTGCACCGCTGATGATCAGCGTGCCCTCAGCTAGCCCGTAGCAGGCGTAGAACGCTTCCTTTCGAAAACCACACGGTGCAAACGTTTTCACGAAACGGTCGACGGTCTCAGCGCGGATCGGCTCGGCCCCACAGAAGGCAACCTCCCACGTGCTGAGGTCAAGCGTCTCCCGCTCTTCCGCTGAAATCTTTCGAACGCAAAGATCGAACGCGAAATTTGGCCCTCCGCTGGTGCTCGCTCGCGAGTCGGAAATGGCCTTTAGCCATCGCAAGGGTCGCTCGAGAAAAGACATCGGTGACATCAAGGTCGCCGGAAACCCGGCGTACAGTGGCTGCATGATTCCGCCGATCAACCCCATGTCGTGGTACGGCGGAAGCCAAATCACCGCGTGGCTGTTTTCGGTGTGACCAAATCCCTCCTGAATGAGACCTAGATTGTGAATCAGGTTTTGGTGCGTGAGGACCACGCCCTTGGGTGAGCCGGTTGACCCGGAGGTGTACTGAAGGAATGCGACGGAACTGGGTTCGACTGGAGGTGGATCCCATGCCTGACTTCCCGTAACGCCGTCGGTGGCAATCCAGGTGAGTTCGTCGAGCTCGGGGGCCTCGCGCGTAACCTCGTCGCGCAAACCGAGGATGAATTCATTGGTCAGCACTGCGCGTGCACCGCAGTCGGTGGCGATGGCGCGAAGCCGAGCCAACCCGCGTGAAGGGCGGGTGGGATCGGGTGGGTAAGCCGGCACCGCCGGAACGCCGGCGTAGAGACAGGCGTAAAACGCAACCAAATAGTCGAGCCCTGGCGGATACAGGAGCAGAACCGGGGATTGACCCACGCCGCAGTCGCTGATCACCGACGCGACCGCGCGCGCCCGGGCATCGAGCTGAGCGTAACTGAGCCGGACCGCCTCCTCGTCACTCTCAAGGAAGGTATAAGCGATGCGATCCGGCGTTTCGTGGGCTCGCCTTCGCACGCACGCGTCGACCGTTGTGTCACGAGTGGAGCGCATGCCGCGGATGCTACTGGCCGCGATCTCGTCCGACAAGGCGCCTGTTTTCGTACATCAAGTAGTGCGGCAGCTCGGTCGCGCGGCTAGGCCTTTACGGAGGATTCGACAGCCGCCTATCCATGGTTATGTAAGCAACCCAAACGGCCGGAACGGCCTATTCCATGAGACAAGACCGCCCATGACAACGCCCGGATCTCCATCGGTGACACACCTGCCCTTCCAGGCCGAGGTCAATCAGTTGCTCAGCCTCGTCATCAATTCGCTCTACACGAATAAGGAAATCTTTCTCCGCGAGCTGATTTCGAATGCGTCCGATGCGCTCGACAAGCTCCGCTTCGCGGCGGTTACCCGGCCCGAGCTGCTCGACTCGGAGCCGAAGCTGGAAATTCGGATTACCGCTCGCGCGGCCGAAACGAAGCTAGTCATCGAGGACACCGGAATCGGGATGAGCCGAGACGAGCTCATCAAGAATCTCGGTACCATCGCGCACTCGGGTTCCCGCGAATTCGTCGAGAAGCTCGGCGCTGACAAGGCCAAGGACCTGAGCCTCATCGGCCAGTTCGGTGTCGGTTTCTACAGTGCTTACCTGGTCGCTGACCGAGTCGAGGTCACGTCGAAAGCCGCCGGCGCTAATGAAGCTTGGCGATGGTCATCCGACGCGAAAAACGAGTTCACGGTAGAGCCCGCCGACCGCAGCGCTCGCGGCACGCAAATCGTCCTCCATCTGCGGAAAGACCAGAGCGAATTCCTCGAGCAATGGCGCCTGAAAGATCTCATCGGCAAATACTCCGATTACGTCAATCACCCCATTCTGCTGTGGGAAACGCCTCCTCCTGCTCCCGAGGAAAAGCCCGCCGAGGCGGTGGTGATCGAGGGTTCCTTTCAGGTCGCCAACCAGGCGAGCGCACTGTGGCAGCGCTCCAAGGGGGACATCACAGACACGCAGTACGACGAGTTCTACAAGCATCTTTCACGCGATTTCACCTCGCCGTTAGCGCGCATTCACTTCAAGGCGGAGGGCACGCAACAGTTCGCCGGGTTGCTCTTCGTGCCGAAGTTCCAACCCTACGATCTCAACAGCCCGGATCGCGCCGGCATCCGTCTCTACGTCAAGCGTGTCTTCATCATGGACCACTGTGACGCCCTGTTGCCCCAGTGGCTGCGTTTCGTGAGAGGCGTCGTCGATTCCGATGATCTTCCTCTCAACGTTTCACGCGAAGTCTTGCAAGACTCAGCGCTCGTCCGCGGAATCAAGAAACAGGTCACCAAAAAGGCAGTGGAAATGTTGACCAAGCTCGCCAAGGACAAGCCAGAAGACTACCGGGCTTTCTGGGAGAGCTTCGGGGGCATCCTGAAAGAGGGTGTGGCGCTCGACGATGAGCGCAAGGACGACCTCGCTCCCCTATTGCGGTTCCAGACATCGCACAGCGAGGCGCTGACTTCGCTTCCCGACTACGTCTCGCGAATGCCCGATGGTCAGCCGGCGATTTATTACGCATTCGGCGAGTCGAAGGCGGCGTTGGCGGACTCGCCCCACCTCGAGGGGCTACGTAAACGCGGCTACGAAGTTCTTTTCATGACCGATCCGGTCGACGAATGGGCCACTCAGCGCCTTCACGAATTTCAAGGCAAGAAGCTGGTTTCGGCCATGCACGCCGACCTCAAGCTCGGTGTCGAGGACGAGAAGAAGTCGGATACCGAAGGCGACCTGGGTGGGCTCAAGCCACTCGTCGAACGAATGCGAGAGCTACTGGGAGAGAAAGTGCGTGATGTTCGCACGTCGGCGCGGCTCACCGACTCGCCCTGCTGCCTCGTCTTGCCTGAAGGCGGGACCCACGCCTTCATGGAGCGCTTGCTCCAAGAGAAAGGACGAGCGTTACCCCGGAGCAAGCGCATCTTCGAGATCAACCCCACGCATCCACTGATCATCGCACTGCGCGACCTGCACGCGCGAGACGCGAAAGCCGAGCGCATCACTGAGTCCATTGAGCTGCTTTATGATCAGGCGGTGCTCACCGAGGGCAGCCGGGTGGACAACCCCGCGCTATTCGCGCGCCGCATGACTGCGCTGCTTGCCCAAGTGACCTCCTCGGCGCTCCAGCGGGGAGCATGACCCCCTAAGCCGGTCGAAGCGACGCGGAACCGCGGCTACGGAGCGGCCCCGAAAGTCGGCAGTGTGCGACCCCACTCCTGTGCGCCGTCGTCCCTGAGCGGCGAGTACTTCGTCACCGACGACATCACCACCATCGCGTTATCCGAGCTGCGTCGCAGAGCGCTTTGAATAACCAGCTTCACGCGCGGCTTTTCGGGCGGCCCCCAATGGCTGGCCCATACTTGATGCGACGCAAAGAGCGTCTCCCGGTTTTTGGCATTTGCGAAGTAGGCAATCTGCCGATGCCCCGTCGACCGCTCGTCGATGATGGTCTGGGGAAGCGGGGAGGTTGCAGCCTCCAGAAAGTCTCTCTCTGCCCGATCGAGAATCGAGATGAAATTCGAAAAGTAGACGAGCCGGGCCCCGTTGAGATCTCGATCCGGATCAATCTGATAGCGGATTTCGCTGGGCCCGGCGATCGCCACGGCATTCCCTTCGCGGGGCACAAACGCTCCGGCAGCCCTGGCCTTGCGACACAGCTCGCGGGAGTCGGGTTGATCGTCCAGCTCGGGCACCGCACCGAAGTCGGTGTTCGCCGGGGAAGTCACCTTGAGCGCCTGCGGGCCGCGTTCCTGATTGATGAATACGTTGCCTTTCCAGCACATTGGGATCCTAAGCTTAGAATTCCACGTGGACAAGTTGTCGCGGCCGCTTCTATAGTGTCACCTAAATACTAGTGACTCCAGCGTAACTGGACTGGCCACAGTTAGGCCGCAAATGTAATCACACTGGCTCACCTTCGGGTGGGCCTTTCTGCGTTCGCGAGTGGACCCGATAAGCTCATGGAGCGGCGTAACCGTCGCACAGGAAGGACAGAGAAAGCGCGGATCTGGGAAGTGACGGACAGAACGGTCAGGACCTGGATTGGGGAGGCGGTTGCCGCCGCTGCTGCTGACGGTGTGACGTTCTCTGTTCCGGTCACACCACATACGTTCCGCCATTCCTATGCGATGCACATGCTGTATGCCGGTATACCGCTGAAAGTTCTGCAAAGCCTGATGGGACATAAGTCCATCAGTTCAACGGAAGTCTACACGAAGGTTTTTGCGCTGGATGTGGCTGCCCGGCACCGGGTGCAGTTTGCGATGCCGGAGTCTGATGCGGTTGCGATGCTGAAACAATTATCCTGAGAATAAATGCCTTGGCCTTTATATGGAAATGTGGAACTGAGTGGATATGCTGTTTTTGTCTGTTAAACAGAGAAGCTGGCTGTTATCCACTGAGAAGCGAACGAAACAGTCGGGAAAATCTCCCATTATCGTAGAGATCCGCATTATTAATCTCAGGAGCCTGTGTAGCGTTTATAGGAAGTAGTGTTCTGTCATGATGCCTGCAAGCGGTAACGAAAACGATTTGAATATGCCTTCAGGAACAATAGAAATCTTCGTGCGGTGTTACGTTGAAGTGGAGCGGATTATGTCAGCAATGGACAGAACAACCTAATGAACACAGAACCATGATGTGGTCTGTCCTTTTACAGCCAGTAGTGCTCGCCGCAGTCGAGCGACAGGGCGAAGCCCTCGGCTGGTTGCCCTCGCCGCTGGGCTGGCGGCCGTCTATGGCCCTGCAAACGCGCCAGAAACGCCGTCGAAGCCGTGTGCGAGACACCGCGGCCGGCCGCCGGCGTTGTGGATACCTCGCGGAAAACTTGGCCCTCACTGACAGATGAGGGGCGGACGTTGACACTTGAGGGGCCGACTCACCCGGCGCGGCGTTGACAGATGAGGGGCAGGCTCGATTTCGGCCGGCGACGTGGAGCTGGCCAGCCTCGCAAATCGGCGAAAACGCCTGATTTTACGCGAGTTTCCCACAGATGATGTGGACAAGCCTGGGGATAAGTGCCCTGCGGTATTGACACTTGAGGGGCGCGACTACTGACAGATGAGGGGCGCGATCCTTGACACTTGAGGGGCAGAGTGCTGACAGATGAGGGGCGCACCTATTGACATTTGAGGGGCTGTCCACAGGCAGAAAATCCAGCATTTGCAAGGGTTTCCGCCCGTTTTTCGGCCACCGCTAACCTGTCTTTTAACCTGCTTTTAAACCAATATTTATAAACCTTGTTTTTAACCAGGGCTGCGCCCTGTGCGCGTGACCGCGCACGCCGAAGGGGGGTGCCCCCCCTTCTCGAACCCTCCCGGTCGAGTGAGCGAGGAAGCACCAGGGAACAGCACTTATATATTCTGCTTACACACGATGCCTGAAAAAACTTCCCTTGGGGTTATCCACTTATCCACGGGGATATTTTTATAATTATTTTTTTTATAGTTTTTAGATCTTCTTTTTTAGAGCGCCTTGTAGGCCTTTATCCATGCTGGTTCTAGAGAAGGTGTTGTGACAAATTGCCCTTTCAGTGTGACAAATCACCCTCAAATGACAGTCCTGTCTGTGACAAATTGCCCTTAACCCTGTGACAAATTGCCCTCAGAAGAAGCTGTTTTTTCACAAAGTTATCCCTGCTTATTGACTCTTTTTTATTTAGTGTGACAATCTAAAAACTTGTCACACTTCACATGGATCTGTCATGGCGGAAACAGCGGTTATCAATCACAAGAAACGTAAAAATAGCCCGCGAATCGTCCAGTCAAACGACCTCACTGAGGCGGCATATAGTCTCTCCCGGGATCAAAAACGTATGCTGTATCTGTTCGTTGACCAGATCAGAAAATCTGATGGCACCCTACAGGAACATGACGGTATCTGCGAGATCCATGTTGCTAAATATGCTGAAATATTCGGATTGACCTCTGCGGAAGCCAGTAAGGATATACGGCAGGCATTGAAGAGTTTCGCGGGGAAGGAAGTGGTTTTTTATCGCCCTGAAGAGGATGCCGGCGATGAAAAAGGCTATGAATCTTTTCCTTGGTTTATCAAACGTGCGCACAGTCCATCCAGAGGGCTTTACAGTGTACATATCAACCCATATCTCATTCCCTTCTTTATCGGGTTACAGAACCGGTTTACGCAGTTTCGGCTTAGTGAAACAAAAGAAATCACCAATCCGTATGCCATGCGTTTATACGAATCCCTGTGTCAGTATCGTAAGCCGGATGGCTCAGGCATCGTCTCTCTGAAAATCGACTGGATCATAGAGCGTTACCAGCTGCCTCAAAGTTACCAGCGTATGCCTGACTTCCGCCGCCGCTTCCTGCAGGTCTGTGTTAATGAGATCAACAGCAGAACTCCAATGCGCCTCTCATACATTGAGAAAAAGAAAGGCCGCCAGACGACTCATATCGTATTTTCCTTCCGCGATATCACTTCCATGACGACAGGATAGTCTGAGGGTTATCTGTCACAGATTTGAGGGTGGTTCGTCACATTTGTTCTGACCTACTGAGGGTAATTTGTCACAGTTTTGCTGTTTCCTTCAGCCTGCATGGATTTTCTCATACTTTTTGAACTGTAATTTTTAAGGAAGCCAAATTTGAGGGCAGTTTGTCACAGTTGATTTCCTTCTCTTTCCCTTCGTCATGTGACTTGATATCGGGGGTTAGTTCGTCATCATTGATGAGGGTTGATTATCACAGTTTATTACTCTGAATTGGCTATCCGCGTGTGTACCTCTACCTGGAGTTTTTCCCACGGTGGATATTTCTTCTTGCGCTGAGCGTAAGAGCTATCTGACAGAACAGTTCTTCTTTGCTTCCTCGCCAGTTCGCTCGCTATGCTCGGTTACACGGCTGCGGCGAGCGCTAGTGATAATAAGTGACTGAGGTATGTGCTCTTCTTATCTCCTTTTGTAGTGTTGCTCTTATTTTAAACAACTTTGCGGTTTTTTGATGACTTTGCGATTTTGTTGTTGCTTTGCAGTAAATTGCAAGATTTAATAAAAAAACGCAAAGCAATGATTAAAGGATGTTCAGAATGAAACTCATGGAAACACTTAACCAGTGCATAAACGCTGGTCATGAAATGACGAAGGCTATCGCCATTGCACAGTTTAATGATGACAGCCCGGAAGCGAGGAAAATAACCCGGCGCTGGAGAATAGGTGAAGCAGCGGATTTAGTTGGGGTTTCTTCTCAGGCTATCAGAGATGCCGAGAAAGCAGGGCGACTACCGCACCCGGATATGGAAATTCGAGGACGGGTTGAGCAACGTGTTGGTTATACAATTGAACAAATTAATCATATGCGTGATGTGTTTGGTACGCGATTGCGACGTGCTGAAGACGTATTTCCACCGGTGATCGGGGTTGCTGCCCATAAAGGAGGCGTTTACAAAACCTCAGTTTCTGTTCATCTTGCTCAGGATCTGGCTCTGAAGGGGCTACGTGTTTTGCTCGTGGAAGGTAACGACCCCCAGGGAACAGCCTCAATGTATCACGGATGGGTACCAGATCTTCATATTCATGCAGAAGACACTCTCCTGCCTTTCTATCTTGGGGAAAAGGACGATGTCACTTATGCAATAAAGCCCACTTGCTGGCCGGGGCTTGACATTATTCCTTCCTGTCTGGCTCTGCACCGTATTGAAACTGAGTTAATGGGCAAATTTGATGAAGGTAAACTGCCCACCGATCCACACCTGATGCTCCGACTGGCCATTGAAACTGTTGCTCATGACTATGATGTCATAGTTATTGACAGCGCGCCTAACCTGGGTATCGGCACGATTAATGTCGTATGTGCTGCTGATGTGCTGATTGTTCCCACGCCTGCTGAGTTGTTTGACTACACCTCCGCACTGCAGTTTTTCGATATGCTTCGTGATCTGCTCAAGAACGTTGATCTTAAAGGGTTCGAGCCTGATGTACGTATTTTGCTTACCAAATACAGCAATAGTAATGGCTCTCAGTCCCCGTGGATGGAGGAGCAAATTCGGGATGCCTGGGGAAGCATGGTTCTAAAAAATGTTGTACGTGAAACGGATGAAGTTGGTAAAGGTCAGATCCGGATGAGAACTGTTTTTGAACAGGCCATTGATCAACGCTCTTCAACTGGTGCCTGGAGAAATGCTCTTTCTATTTGGGAACCTGTCTGCAATGAAATTTTCGATCGTCTGATTAAACCACGCTGGGAGATTAGATAATGAAGCGTGCGCCTGTTATTCCAAAACATACGCTCAATACTCAACCGGTTGAAGATACTTCGTTATCGACACCAGCTGCCCCGATGGTGGATTCGTTAATTGCGCGCGTAGGAGTAATGGCTCGCGGTAATGCCATTACTTTGCCTGTATGTGGTCGGGATGTGAAGTTTACTCTTGAAGTGCTCCGGGGTGATAGTGTTGAGAAGACCTCTCGGGTATGGTCAGGTAATGAACGTGACCAGGAGCTGCTTACTGAGGACGCACTGGATGATCTCATCCCTTCTTTTCTACTGACTGGTCAACAGACACCGGCGTTCGGTCGAAGAGTATCTGGTGTCATAGAAATTGCCGATGGGAGTCGCCGTCGTAAAGCTGCTGCACTTACCGAAAGTGATTATCGTGTTCTGGTTGGCGAGCTGGATGATGAGCAGATGGCTGCATTATCCAGATTGGGTAACGATTATCGCCCAACAAGTGCTTATGAACGTGGTCAGCGTTATGCAAGCCGATTGCAGAATGAATTTGCTGGAAATATTTCTGCGCTGGCTGATGCGGAAAATATTTCACGTAAGATTATTACCCGCTGTATCAACACCGCCAAATTGCCTAAATCAGTTGTTGCTCTTTTTTCTCACCCCGGTGAACTATCTGCCCGGTCAGGTGATGCACTTCAAAAAGCCTTTACAGATAAAGAGGAATTACTTAAGCAGCAGGCATCTAACCTTCATGAGCAGAAAAAAGCTGGGGTGATATTTGAAGCTGAAGAAGTTATCACTCTTTTAACTTCTGTGCTTAAAACGTCATCTGCATCAAGAACTAGTTTAAGCTCACGACATCAGTTTGCTCCTGGAGCGACAGTATTGTATAAGGGCGATAAAATGGTGCTTAACCTGGACAGGTCTCGTGTTCCAACTGAGTGTATAGAGAAAATTGAGGCCATTCTTAAGGAACTTGAAAAGCCAGCACCCTGATGCGACCACGTTTTAGTCTACGTTTATCTGTCTTTACTTAATGTCCTTTGTTACAGGCCAGAAAGCATAACTGGCCTGAATATTCTCTCTCGGCCGCCGCCGCCTTTTCCTCAATCGCTCTTCGTTCGTCTGGAAGGCAGTACACCTTGATAGGTGGGCTGCCCTTCCTGGTTGGCTTGGTTTCATCAGCCATCCGCTTGCCCTCATCTGTTACGCCGGCGGTAGCCGGCCAGCCTCGCAGAGCAGGATTCCCGTTGAGCACCGCCAGGTGCGAATAAGGGACAGTGAAGAAGGAACACCCGCTCGCGGGTGGGCCTACTTCACCTATCCTGCCCGGCTGACGCCGTTGGATACACCAAGGAAAGTCTACACGAACCCTTTGGCAAAATCCTGTATATCGTGCGAAAAAGGATGGATATACCGAAAAAATCGCTATAATGACCCCGAAGCAGGGTTATGCAGCGGAAAAGATCCGTCGACCTGCAGCTCACGGTAACTGATGCCGTATTTGCAGTACCAGCGTACGGCCCACAGAATGATGTCACGCTGAAAATGCCGGCCTTTGAATGGGTTCATGTGCAGCTCCATCAGCAAAAGGGGATGATAAGTTTATCACCACCGACTATTTGCAACAGTGCCGTTGATCGTGCTATGATCGACTGATGTCATCAGCGGTGGAGTGCAATGTCGTGCAATACGAATGGCGAAAAGCCGAGCTCATCGGTCAGCTTCTCAACCTTGGGGTTACCCCCGGCGGTGTGCTGCTGGTCCACAGCTCCTTCCGTAGCGTCCGGCCCCTCGAAGATGGGCCACTTGGACTGATCGAGGCCCTGCGTGCTGCGCTGGGTCCGGGAGGGACGCTCGTCATGCCCTCGTGGTCAGGTCTGGACGACGAGCCGTTCGATCCTGCCACGTCGCCCGTTACACCGGACCTTGGAGTTGTCTCTGACACATTCTGGCGCCTGCCAAATGTAAAGCGCAGCGCCCATCCATTTGCCTTTGCGGCAGCGGGGCCACAGGCAGAGCAGATCATCTCTGATCCATTGCCCCTGCCACCTCACTCGCCTGCAAGCCCGGTCGCCCGTGTCCATGAACTCGATGGGCAGGTACTTCTCCTCGGCGTGGGACACGATGCCAACACGACGCTGCATCTTGCCGAGTTGATGGCAAAGGTTCCCTATGGGGTGCCGAGACACTGCACCATTCTTCAGGATGGCAAGTTGGTACGCGTCGATTATCTCGAGAATGACCACTGCTGTGAGCGCTTTGCCTTGGCGGACAGGTGGCTCAAGGAGAAGAGCCTTCAGAAGGAAGGTCCAGTCGGTCATGCCTTTGCTCGGTTGATCCGCTCCCGCGACATTGTGGCGACAGCCCTGGGTCAACTGGGCCGAGATCCGTTGATCTTCCTGCATCCGCCAGAGGCGGGATGCGAAGAATGCGATGCCGCTCGCCAGTGGCTGAGCTCATGAGCGGAGAACGAGATGACGTTGGAGGGGCAAGGTCGCGCTGATTGCTGGGGCAACACGTGGAGCGGATCGGGGATTGTCTTTCTTCAGCTCGCTGATGATATGCTGACGCTCAATGCCGTTTGGCCTCCGACTAACGAAAATCCCGCATTTGGACGGCTGATCCGATTGGCACGGCGGACGGCGAATGGCGGAGCAGACGCTCGTCCGGGGGCAATGAGATATGAAAAAGCCTGAACTCACCGCGACGTCCCGAAGGCGTGGCGCGGCTTCCCCGTGCCGGAGCAATCGCCCTGGGTGGGTTACACGACGCCCCTCTATGGCCCGTACTGACGGACACACCGAAGCCCCGGCGGCAACCCTCAGCGGATGCCCCGGGGCTTCACGTTTTCCCAGGTCAGAAGCGGTTTTCGGGAGTAGTGCCCCAACTGGGGTAACCTTTGAGTTCTCTCAGTTGGGGGCGTAGGGTCGCCGACATGACACAAGGGGTTGTGACCGGGGTGGACACGTACGCGGGTGCTTACGACCGTCAGTCGCGCGAGCGCGAGAATTCGAGCGCAGCAAGCCCAGCGACACAGCGTAGCGCCAACGAAGACAAGGCGGCCGACCTTCAGCGCGAAGTCGAGCGCGACGGGGGCCGGTTCAGGTTCGTCGGGCATTTCAGCGAAGCGCCGGGCACGTCGGCGTTCGGGACGGCGGAGCGCCCGGAGTTCGAACGCATCCTGAACGAATGCCGCGCCGGGCGGCTCAACATGATCATTGTCTATGACGTGTCGCGCTTCTCGCGCCTGAAGGTCATGGACGCGATTCCGATTGTCTCGGAATTGCTCGCCCTGGGCGTGACGATTGTTTCCACTCAGGAAGGCGTCTTCCGGCAGGGAAACGTCATGGACCTGATTCACCTGATTATGCGGCTCGACGCGTCGCACAAAGAATCTTCGCTGAAGTCGGCGAAGATTCTCGACACGAAGAACCTTCAGCGCGAATTGGGCGGGTACGTCGGCGGGAAGGCGCCTTACGGCTTCGAGCTTGTTTCGGAGACGAAGGAGATCACGCGCAACGGCCGAATGGTCAATGTCGTCATCAACAAGCTTGCGCACTCGACCACTCCCCTTACCGGACCCTTCGAGTTCGAGCCCGACGTAATCCGGTGGTGGTGGCGTGAGATCAAGACGCACAAACACCTTCCCTTCAAGCCGGGCAGTCAAGCCGCCATTCACCCGGGCAGCATCACGGGGCTTTGTAAGCGCATGGACGCTGACGCCGTGCCGACCCGGGGCGAGACGATTGGGAAGAAGACCGCTTCAAGCGCCTGGGACCCGGCAACCGTTATGCGAATCCTTCGGGACCCGCGTATTGCGGGCTTCGCCGCTGAGGTGATCTACAAGAAGAAGCCGGACGGCACGCCGACCACGAAGATTGAGGGTTACCGCATTCAGCGCGACCCGATCACGCTCCGGCCGGTCGAGCTTGATTGCGGACCGATCATCGAGCCCGCTGAGTGGTATGAGCTTCAGGCGTGGTTGGACGGCAGGGGGCGCGGCAAGGGGCTTTCCCGGGGGCAAGCCATTCTGTCCGCCATGGACAAGCTGTACTGCGAGTGTGGCGCCGTCATGACTTCGAAGCGCGGGGAAGAATCGATCAAGGACTCTTACCGCTGCCGTCGCCGGAAGGTGGTCGACCCGTCCGCACCTGGGCAGCACGAAGGCACGTGCAACGTCAGCATGGCGGCACTCGACAAGTTCGTTGCGGAACGCATCTTCAACAAGATCAGGCACGCCGAAGGCGACGAAGAGACGTTGGCGCTTCTGTGGGAAGCCGCCCGACGCTTCGGCAAGCTCACTGAGGCGCCTGAGAAGAGCGGCGAACGGGCGAACCTTGTTGCGGAGCGCGCCGACGCCCTGAACGCCCTTGAAGAGCTGTACGAAGACCGCGCGGCAGGCGCGTACGACGGACCCGTTGGCAGGAAGCACTTCCGGAAGCAACAGGCAGCGCTGACGCTCCGGCAGCAAGGGGCGGAAGAGCGGCTTGCCGAACTTGAAGCCGCCGAAGCCCCGAAGCTTCCCCTTGACCAATGGTTCCCCGAAGACGCCGACGCTGACCCGACCGGCCCTAAGTCGTGGTGGGGGCGCGCGTCAGTAGACGACAAGCGCGTGTTCGTCGGGCTCTTCGTAGACAAGATCGTTGTCACGAAGTCGACTACGGGCAGGGGGCAGGGAACGCCCATCGAGAAGCGCGCTTCGATCACGTGGGCGAAGCCGCCGACCGACGACGACGAAGACGACGCCCAGGACGGCACGGAAGACGTAGCGGCGTAGCGAGACACCCGGGAAGCCTGTTAGGCGCTGAGACGGGCGCACAGCGGGCTTCCTGGGGCAGCGGGAAGGGTCGGCCGGTCCCCCGGTCGGCCCATTTCTCTTGTCTCGGTTTAGTTAGTTAGCCTAAGTAACAGTGACTCCGTCACCACAGCACAGCGGGGCGAGCCGTTGACCTGGGGGAAGTGATGCTGTGACGGAATGACTCGAAACACACATTCCTAATGACTTCTCATTGGGTAATCCAGACTTCACGCCACTTCATCACAGCGTCACCCGGGCGCCCTTCGCTGTGACCCCGAATCAGGTTGCCGACAACCTTCATATAGGTAGAGGGGTTTACGCGCCACGCATCAAGCACCGCTAAGGAACGGCGTCGAGCGCTACCCACTCAGGCCGGTCACTCCCCTGATCTCTCCCAGGGTTGAGCGACCGGCGTTGCCTCCCTAGCTCAGTTCGGTTAGAGCGCCTGTTTCGTAATCAGGGGGTCGGCGGTTCGAATCCGTCGGGGGGCTCAATGAGCGGATACACAATCGCTTGGCTCGCATGGCTTGCCGCGTTCGGCGTCATTGAGGGTCGAGCGCTCTTCAATAAGAAGCCGGGCGACACGCTGAGCGAACACGTCTGGTCATGGTTCGCCACGCAAAGCGGCAGTACAGGCAAGCCTTCGGGTTGGGTGCGTGCTCGACGCTTTGCGCTACTGGCCTTCATGGGTTGGCTCACTGCCCACTTCATGACGGGCGGTCGCTTCTAGCGCTGCCGCGCCCAGCCTACTCACGTGAGTAGGTAGGGGGGTGTCGACGGATAGGGGGGTGTCCCCGGAAGGGGGGGGGGGGTGCCCTATGCGTACCCGGTGTCTCGACTGTAGGGACTGGGCTACTCATGGTGGGCGCTGTGCTCAGCACCACGCCACCTATCAGGCACAGCGCAGTGTGAAGAGCCATGCGAAGCGGCGTGCTGCTATCGCCCGTGGGAACAACGCTGCGGCGAAGATGCGTCGTGCTATCCGTAAGGCAGTGGGCGCGCACTGTGCTACCTGCCTGGGTTGGTACCACTAGAAAGCTTCTCGAGCGGATCGATCCTGCAGGAATTCCCGGGCATAACTGTTCCACTTGTATCGTCGGTCTGATAATCAGACTGGGACCACGGTCCCACTCGTATCGTCGGTCTGATTATTAGTCTGGGACCACGG
>JADMIO011200092.1_pt1 | contig 86109 bp, 78 predicted proteins | sample 8958161 | NCBI WGS metagenome assembly JADMIO01 (sample SAMN16585339, study PRJNA669376) | soil metagenome | isolation source: Crop rotation soil | place: USA: Cullars Rotation, Alabama | collected 2011 | reverse complement strand
CGCGACAACTTGTCCACGTGGAATTCTAAGCTTAGGATCCCAATGTGCTGGAAAGTCTTCCCGTTCGACGGACTCCAGTACGACAACAGCCGTTACAACATCTTGCCCATCTCTCCCGGAGTGGCGCAGGCGATCCGTGTCCAGCTCGGGATCCGCTTCTAGGCGCGCGGCAGTTGCGGGGCTGGTCGTGATGGCGGCCGGCTGCGGGGTACGCCCCAACAACCTCCGCTCCCCGACGACCGCTCCGTCGGGCGTCCCTGCCTCGCCCACCGCCCCGGTGCCTGCACCGGACGGCGCGAGCGGCGCTCCCGATCGCTCGACGACCAGCCGCGGACCCTTCCCGCCGTCGGCGAGCGAGCCGGACGCCGGGCTTTAACGCCGAAACACCTGGGTCGATCCGTCCCTCGCTTGCCCTCGCGGCCGATGACGTCGTCGCTCCTCCGTCACGTGACGAAGGCCACGCTCCGTCGTCGCTCCTAGTCCTCGGCCACGATTGCGGCGCGATCATCCGGTCGACCCAGGCGGTCTCGGCGTTAGGCTCCAGGTCCCATGGACCACTTCCACCCAGTCCGGGGAGTGCTCCACGCCGATGGCGTGTCGCTGGAGTCCATCGCCGCGCGGGTCGGGACGCCCACCTACGTGTACGCCGAGGCGACGCTGCGGCGGCACTTCCGCGTGGTGGACGAGGCCTTCGCCGGCGCGCCTCACCTGGTCTGCTACTCGGTGAAGGCGAACGGGAACCTCGCGCTGCTGGCCGCGCTGTCCCGCTGGGGCTCGGGGTTCGACGTCGTGTCCGGCGGTGAGCTGGCGCGGGTGCTCGAGGCAGGTGGCGGTCCGAAACGGACGGTGTTCGCCGGGGTGGGTAAGACCGAGGCCGAGATGGCCTTCGCGCTGCGGGTGGGCATCGGCATGTTCAACGTGGAGAGCGCCGAGGAGCTCGAGGCGCTGGACCGGGTGGGTCGCCGCCTCCGCCGCCGCGCTCCGTTCGCCATCCGGGTGAATCCGGGCGTGGACCCAGGGACGCACCGCCACATCTCCACCGGGCTGGCCACCTCCAAGTTCGGGGTGCCGTTCGGCGAGGCCCGGGCGCTGTACGCGCGCGCCCGCGGCATGCGCGGGGTGCGTGCGCGTGGCGTGGATTGCCACATCGGCAGCCAGCTGACGCGCCTCGGACCGCTGGCCGCCGCGCTCCGTCAGGTCGCGGGGCTCTACCGCGCGCTGCGCGCCGACGGGCATCCGCTGGAGTGGCTCGACGTGGGCGGAGGGCTGGGCATCCGGTACCAGGACGAGGCGCCCCCGTCGCCCGACCGGTGGGCGGAGACGGTGCGGGCGTCCACCCACGAGACCGGCGCCACCGTGCTGGTCGAGCCGGGACGGGTGCTGGTGGGGAACGCGGGCGTGCTGCTCACCCGTGTGCTCTACCGGAAGCGCGCGGGGGGGCGGACGCTGGTGGTGGTGGACGCGGGGATGAACGACCTCATCCGTCCCGCGCTCTACGACGCCGAGCACGCCATCGTGCCGGTGCGCGCCTCGCGCGGTCGGGCGCGGACGGTGGACGTGGTGGGACCGGTCTGCGAGTCCAGCGACGTGCTGGCCCGGGGCCGTCGCCTGGTGCTGCCCGGGCCCGGCGCGCTCCTCGCCATCCGGGGCGCGGGCGCGTACGGGATGAGCATGGCGAGCACCTACAACGGGCGTCCCCGACCGGCGGAGGTGCTGGTCTCCGGGCGGAGAGCGCGGGTGATTCGCCGCAGGGAGCGAGTCGAGGACCTCTGGCGCGGCGAGGCGGGCGGACGGTAGGGTGGCCGGGCCATGAAGCTCCAGGGGTCAATGACCGCGCTCGCAACGCCCTTCCGTGGCGGAGCGCTGGACGAGGACGCGTACCGCGCGCTGGTGCGCCAGCAGCTCGCCGGCGGCACCGCAGGACTCGTGCCGTGCGGCACGACGGGTGAGGCCGTGACGATGACCGCCGCGGAGCAAGCGCGGGCGGTGCGGGTCGTCGTCGAGGAGGCGAAGGGACGGGTTCCGGTGGTGGCCGGTGCGGGGAGCAACAGCACCGCGAACACCGTCGAGGCGATGGCACGCGTGCGCGAGGTCGGCGCCGACGCCGCGCTGGTGGTGACGCCATACTACAACAAGCCGAACCAGGCGGGGCTGCTCGAGCACTACCGCGCCTGCGTGCGCGCGCACCCCGGCTTCCCCATCGTCGTCTACAACGTGCCGGGGCGAACGGGCGGGGACATCCTGCCCGAGACGTTGCAGCGCCTCTGCGAGCTGGACGAGATCGTCGCCATCAAGGAGGCGACCGCGAGCATGATCCGCGCGGTCGACATCCGCGAGAAGTGCGGTGCCCGGCTGACGATGCTGTCGGGCGACGACTTCACGGTGGTGCCCTTCGTCGCCTGCGGGGGCGACGGCGTCATCTCGGTCTCGTCCAACGTCGCCCCGCGGCTGATGGCGGACCTGGTCGAGGCGGCGCGACGGGGCGAGCGGGAGCGGGCCCTGGAGCTCCAGGTCCGCCTGAATCCCCTCCACCGGCTGCTCTTCGCGGAGCCGAATCCCATCCCGGTGAAGTGGGCGCTGCACCTGCTGGGGATGTTCGGGCCGGAGATCCGCTTGCCGCTCGTCCAGCTCGGTGAGCCGGGCCGGATCGCGCTCGCGACGGAGCTGCGCCGGCTCGGGCTGCTGAGCTAGGTGTGGAGAGTCACGACGTTGTCCTCGTCCGGGAGGTTAGCCTGGCGAGGGGTGTCGTGCCGAGCGCGGCATGGATCCGCCTGCCGTTGTAGTGCCGAAGCCAGCTCGCGAGGGCTCTGTGGCGCTCTGCCGAGCTGTAGAAGGGCCGGTTGTAGGCGCACTCGCGAAGCATCGACTGGATGAAGCGCTCGGCCTTGCCGTTCGTTCGCGGGGTGTAGGGCTTCGTTCGCCTGTGGCGGACGCGTACGCGAGCGCAGGCGTGGGCAAAGGCTCGGCTGCGGTATGGCGAGCCGTTGTCGGTGAGGACGCGTCTGACCTTGATGCCGAGCTCTCGGTAGTGGGCGACGGCACGGTGAAAGAAGCCCGAAGTGCTCGTTCCGAGCTCGTCGGAGAGGACCTCGACGTAGGCGACGCGTGAAGCATCGTCGACGCAGATGTGCACGTACTCCCAGCCGATGCCTTGGTTTCTTCGAGCCTTCGCTCGATCGCCAGTGATGCGATGACCGACGCCCTTCACCCGGCCGAGCTTCTTCACGTCGAGGTGAAGCATGTCGCCTGGGCGAGCCCACTCGTACCGGCGAATAGGGATGGGTGGCTCGAGCGAGCGTAGGCGGGACAGTCCGTGTCGCCGTAGGGCCCTCGCCACTCGCGAGCGGTCGAGACCCAACGCTGCGGCGATTTGCACAATCGTCTTCCGCGACCTGCGCAGCTCCAGGATGAGCTCCTCACGCGCTCTGTCCAGACGCAGCGGACTGCGACGTGGACGCGACGTGCGGTCCCGGAGACCTGCGAGTCCCTCGGTCCGGAAGCGTCGGAGCCACTTGCTGACGGTCTTCCGGCTCACCCCGGCGGCTTCGGCCGCTTCCGCGATGGTCCAGCGTTGCCGTTCGACCCGGCGGACGAGCAGGGCTCGACTCTCCGGGCAAGTCCGGGCTCTACTGTGAAGGTTCATCCGTTCGGGTTCCTTGGCTTGCGGGTTGTCTGAGCAACGCCAGCAATCCACAGGACCCCGACGGATGGGCCTTTCAGCCGCCGCCCGGGAACAACCTACTGAGCCTTCACAGCTAGGCGCCCGGGCGCCTAGAGGCCTCACGACGCGCTGCGCAGCTGCGGAACGCTCTGCCGCCGGCTCCCGCGCACGGCTGTGCCGGTGCTCGGGGCGGCAACGCGTTAGAGCATGCCCCCGATGCAAACCGGGACCCGAGCCTCGACGGGCGTGCTCTTCGCGCTCTGCTCCATCTTCATCGTGCAGATCGGCGCGGCCGCCTCCACCGCGATGTTCGCGGCGATCGGCCCCGCGGGCACCGCCTGGCTCCGGCTGTGCTGGGCGGGCCTCATCTTCGTCGTCGTGGCCCGGCCGCGACTCGCGAGCTTCCACCGCCGGGACCTGACCGCGGCGCTCGTCCTCGGCGTCGTCAGCGGCGGGATGACGCTCACCTTCTTCGAGGCCATCGACCGCATCCCGCTCGCCACGGCCGTGGCCATCGAGTTCCTCGGACCGCTCGGCGTCGCCGTCCTGCGCCGGGCCAGCCGCTGGGGCCTGGTCTGGCCGCCGCTGGCGTTCACCGGCGTGCTCCTCGTCACCCAGCCGTGGGCCGGGCTCACCGACGGAGTGGGCATCGCCTTCGCGCTGGCCGCGGGCATCTGCTGGGCGTCGTACATCCTCCTCACCCAGCGCATCGGCCAGCGGTTCCACGGAGTCACCGGGCTCGCCGTCTCGATGCCTGTCGCCGCGTTCGCCACGACGCCGCTCGGACTCGTGCAGGCGCACGGGCACCTCACGCCGATGGTCTTGCTCGCGTGCCTCGGGCTCGCGCTGCTGCTCCCGGTCATCCCCTACACCTTGGAGCTGCTCGCGCTGCGCCGCCTCGACGCCGGCACGTTCGGCACGCTGATGAGCGTCGAGCCCGCCGCCGCGGCCCTGGTCGGCGCGGTGATGCTCCGCCAGATCCCCGGCTGGGGTCAGGCGCTCGGCATCGCGCTGGTCACCGTCGCCGCCATCGGCGCGGCGCGGACCGGTCGCGCATCCGAGCCTTCCGCCGAGGCGCCGGCCCCCGCCCCTGGCTGAGCACGCTGCTCGGCTCCGTCCGACCGTCACGCACATCGAGCCTCGCCCGGGGAAGGGCGCCGGTTGGGCCGCCGCTGCGGGTACCGGCGGGTCAGCAACGGCGCTCGGGAGCGCCCGACCGTGCTACACCCGTCGGCGGTGTCAGCCATCACTCTCCTCGTCGCGGGAGTCCCGGGTCGCATGGGCTCGGCCGTCGTGCGCGCAGCGGCCGAGGAGCCCGGCGTGAAGGTCGTCGGCGCCGTCGCCCGCCCGGGCACTGCATCCCGCGGACGCGACGTCGGGACCCTCTCCGGTGTCTCTGTGCTGCACCTGCCACTCCGCGACGACTTCTCCGCGGCGCTCATGGAGGTCCGCCCCGACGTCGCCGTGGACTTCACCACCCCCGAGTCCGCAACCGACTTCGCCGACACCTGCGCGCGCCTGGGCGTTCCCTTCGTCACCGGGACCACCGGCTTCACCCCGGTCCAGCGCGAGCGCCTCGACCGCGCGGCGGCTCGCATCCCGATCGTCATCTCCCCGAACATGTCGGTGGGCGTCCACGTCATGCTCGAGGCGGCCGCGCTCCTCGGCCGCGTCCTGGGTCCGGGCTGGGACGCCGAGGTGCTCGAGCTGCACCACCGGCTGAAGAAGGACGCGCCGAGCGGCACCGCCCTTCGCCTCGCCGAGGTGGTCGCCAAGGCCCGCGGACAGGACGCCGGAGCGATGCGCCTCGTCCGCGCCGGTCAGGTCGGCGAGCGGCCCCCGGGAGAGATCGGCGTGCAGACGCTCCGCGGCGGCGACGTGGTCGGCGAGCACACCGTGTTCTTCCTCGCCCAGGGCGAGCGCATCGAGCTCAGCCACCGCGCCACCAGCCGCGACCAGTTCGCCAAGGGCGCGCTCCGCGCCGCGCTGTGGATCCGGGGCCAGCCTCCCGGCCAGTACGGGATGCGGGACGTGCTCGGGCTGTGACGGTCGCGCCCAGCGGCGAGGCCCTCGTCCACGTCGGGCTCGGGGCGAACCTCGGAGACCCCGAGCGCGCGCTCGCTACCGCCGCCGAGGAGATCTCGCGCATCCCCGACGTCGCGCTCCGGGGCCGCTCGTCGCTCTACGCCTCGGCGCCGGTCGGACCCTCCCAGCCCGAGTTCCGGAACGCCGTCGTCTCCCTCGTCACGCGCAAAGCCCCGGCGGCGCTCCTGGCCGCCCTCCTGGACATCGAGCGGGCACACGGTCGCGTCCGCGGCGAGCGCTGGGGGCCCCGGGTGCTCGATCTGGACATCCTCCTCTGGGGAGACAGGGTGGTGGACGAGCCCGGCCTTCACGTCCCGCACCCCGAGCTGCACCGCCGCCGCTTCGCGCTCGAGCCCCTGGCGGAGCTGGACCCGAGGGCCCGCCATCCCGTTCTCCAGAAAACGGTCGCCGAGCTGCTCGCCGACGTGCGAGATCAACCCGTGCATCGCCTGCATTCCTCGCTGTGGAGACCTCGATGACGATGGCCGCAACCGCCCTGGCGCTCCTGCTCGCCCAGGGCCAGCCGCTTCCCCCCGGACACCCCGCCGTCAGCGGCGGGACTGCGCCGGCGGCCGGCCAGACGTCGTCAGGGGACACGGCGCTGCCTCCGGGCCACCCGGCGATCGGGAATGGTGCCCCGGCCGCCGATGCGCCGGGCGCAGCCGGCGGCACCGGAGCGCTCCCACCCGGGCACCCGGCGATCTCCTCCGGCGCGCCACAGCCTCCCGCCGAGGGACTCCCGGCAGGCCACCCGAGCGTCGCACCGGGCGCGGCGCCGCCGACGTCGGAGGAGCTCATCCGGCGCATGGACTCCACCCCGGATCTCAAGACGCGGGCAAAGCCGTACGAGGTCTCGGCGGCGATCGGCAAACTCTACTACGGCCGTGCCCGCTGGGCCGATGCGCGAGACTTCTTCCTCCAGGCCGAGAACACCGCGGCGCCGCTGCGCACGCTGTTCCTCGAGCAGCGGAAGCTGGTGAAGGGCGAGCTGCCCGATCCATCGGCCTCCGGCTGCCGTCTCTCGAGCGACATGGCGGTGGACAAGGTCGCGGAGAAGGCCCGCACCCTCGCCGCCCGGAAGCACCCCGGACCCGCGGCGTCGTGCGCGCGTGAGGCGCTGGGCCCGGTGCTCGACTCCACGGCGCTGCTGGGGAACGCGCTCGCGCTGACCGGCGATGGCAAGGGCGCGCTCGCGGCGTACGAGCGGGTGCTCCAGGTCGACCCCAGGAACGCCTCCGCCCTGTACGGCCACGGCGCCGTCACCTTCGACGTGAAGGGCGACGACCTCGCCGCGCTCCGGACGGCGCGGAAGGAGCTCCAGACCTCGGCCGAGCTCACGGCCGGCACCTCCCAGGCCTCGTCTGCACGCGCGCTCGCCGAGCGCATCGACAAGGTCATCGCCGCCGGAGGCGCCACGAAGTTCGCCCAACGACAAGAAAAGACGCGCGCCGAGGGGAGGCCTGCCGTCGCCGCCGCCGGGTCCGCGCCTGCCATGCCGCCGCTGGCCGCCGCGGCCCCTCCGCGCTCCGGACCGATGGCCTCCGGATCCGCGTCTCCGCCGCAGCTCAGCAAGGAGACGATCGAGGCGTTCCAGAAGACCGAGGTCACCCCGGAGATGCAGGCCAACTTCGCTCGCCTCATCGAGGACGGCGAGGCGAAGCTGGTGGCCAACAAGTACCAGGACGCGCTCGACAACTACCGCCAGGTGATGCCCTTCCAGCCCAACAACCCCCGGCTCCGCGCGGGGATGGCCTGGGCCCTGGTCGGGCTCCAGCGCCAGCCGATGGCGGACAACGTCTGGCGGGTGGCGGTGACGTCGGACCCGGCCGCCGTGGACGCGCTAGGAGATCGTCTGTCGAAGGCGGGCAACAGGGACGGCGCGCGCGCTCTCTGGACGAAGCTGCAGGCCAGCGCTCCGGACTACGCCGCGAGCTCGGGCGTGCAGAAGAAGCTCAGCGGATCGCCCTGATCTCCGTCCCGGACGGCGTCTTCGACACCGGGACCTCCTTCACCGTCGCCGGTCCGGCGAGGGTGGGCACCTCGAAGGTGACCTCGTCCCGGCCGAGGAACTGGGCCGGCCCGTCCAGCAGGGCCAGCTGCCCGCGGCGCCGCATCCACGCGACCGACGCTGTCAGCAGCACCGCGGTGGTCGCCATCACCAGCCGGAGCCCCACGTGGTCCCCGAGCCAGGAGAGCGCCAGCAGCCCCGTCGCGTACCCCGCGCCGAGCACCATCGAGTAGAGGCTGCTCACACGCGCCTGGAGCAGACGCGACACGCGGCTCATGCACGTCGCGTTCACGCCGGTGAGCGTGGACAGGTACGCGCCTCCGAGCATCGCGACGAGCACCACCGCCATCCAGAACTGCGGGACCAGCCAGTAAGCGGTCGCGATGACGCCGAGGGCGAGCGTCATCCGGCTCACCAGGCGACGTCGTCCCCACCTGTCGGCCAGGGTGCCGGTGAGCACCGCGGCGGCGATCGCTCCCACGCCCTGGGCCGTCGCGAGCACCGACGTTCCGGTCGCCCCGTGCCCGAAGACGGTGATGGCGTACACCGGAATGAGCGCGATGAAGGGCGCGACCAGCACCGAGATGAGTCCGGTCAGCACCAGGGCGGTGCGGATCCCGGCGTCCTCGCGCGCCACCCGGAAGCCGGTGCCGATCTCCGCCCAGAGGTCATCGTGCTCGTGGCGCCTGGGCCGCGGCGGCAGCTGGACGAGCACCAGCGACACCAGGACCGCGACGAAGCTCGCCGCGTTGCAGAAGAACGCCGTCGACAGGCCGCCGGCCGCCATCGCCAGCGCGGCCAGGGACGGACCGATGATGCGCCCGAGGTTGTACTGTGCCGAGCTGAGGCTCAGCGCCGAGAGAAGGTCCTCCGCCGGAACGAGCTCGGCGAGCAGTGACGAGTACACCGGCGAGACCAGCGCGTTCACGCACCCGGCGAGGAACGCCAGCACCGCCACCGCCGGGACCGACAGCCGTCCGGTGAACGCGAGCACCGCGAGCGCCGTGGCGATCAGGGTCTGCGCCGTGGTCAGGACCGAGAGGAGCCGCCGGCGGTCGGTCCGGTCGGCCAGCGCACCGGCCAGCGGTCCCAGCACCAGCGTGGGCATGTACATGAGCGCGGCCACGGTGCCGGTCCAACCGGCGCGCCCGGTGGCCTGGGTGACGTACACGCCGACCCCGATGGTCTCCATCCAGGTGCCGACGTTGGAGATGAAGGCGCCCAGCCAGAAGCGGACGAAGTTCGGATGACGGAACGCGCGAAGCGAGGACAGGCGGTCCTGCTGCTCGCGCGCGGGGCGAGCGACGGCGAGATCCAAGGGAGGGTGACCGGAGACGAGTCTAGCGGGTCGGCCAGTGGACCGCAGGCACAGTCCAGGTGCGTTCCGGGCTCATCGAAGGCTTGCAGCGTGGGGACCGTCCCTGGCAAGCAGGGAGGACCGGAGCCCACCCGTGCTCGCCTTCGTCGACACTCCGCGTCCTTCCGATCCTCGCCGACGTGCGGTCCGGGGACCGCTCATCGCCCTCGCCGGCGCCATCGCTCTCTACGTCGCGCTCTGGGTCGTCCCCTGGCGGCTGCATCCGTCCACCGGCCGGGGTGCGCTCCGGGTCTACCAGGTGCGACAGGACGGTCGGCTCGAGCCGGTGGGCGAGGGCGGGGCGATCCCCGTCGGCGCGACGCTGGCATTCTCGGTGACCTCGGAGAAGGAGGCGTCGGTGGTGGTGCTCGCCTTGTACCCGCGGCGGGTCCTCCTCGCGAGCCCGACCCAGCCGGCCACCGGCGCCATCGAGCGCGTCAAGCCCGGCAGCTCGACGACGCTCGCCGACAGGCCGCGGGTCGACGGCCCTCCTGGACCACTGCGATTCCTGGCGGTGTTCTGCAAGAGCTCGCCTCCCCCGGACACCATCTTCAAGGCCGGCGAGCGGTCGCTGGCGGTGGCCCAGGGAGATCCGGATGGTGTCCGCACCCTGGATCTCGGATGCGTCGAGGCGTTCGCAAACACCCGGGTGACCGTCAGATGAGGCGCGCGGCGAGCAGGTCCTGGACGTCGATCAGGCCCACCGGGTGGCCGTCCGCGTTGACCACCGGCAGCTGGTCGACGTGGGCCTCGCGCATCAGCGCCGCCGCGGTGAGCGCCAGGTCCTCGGGCGACACGCAGCGCGGGTGGTGACCCATCATCGCGGAGACCGGCAGGTCGAAGTCGCACTTGCCCTTCTCGACCATTCGCCGGAGATCGCCGTCGGTGAAGATCCCGACCAGCCTGCCCGACGCGTCGATGACGTTCGTGGCGCCCGGCCGGCCGGGGGTATTGGTCATCACCAGCACGGCCTCGTGCAGCGGAGCGTCCGCGCGGACCACCGGATTGGCCTCGCCAGCGCGCATCACCTCGAGGACGCGCATCACGCTCCGGCCCAGCTTCCCGCCCGGGTGGAGCGCAGCGTACTCCTCGCTGCTGAACTGACGCGTCTTGAGCAGCGTCATCGCCAGTGCGTCCGACACCGCATGAAGCGCCGCCGAGCTGGCAGTGGGCACCAGCCCCAGCGGACAGGCTTCGGGGATCGCACCGACGTCGAGCACCACGTCCGAGCCCCGTGCGAGCGGTGAGTCTCCGTCGCCGGTGATGGCGATGACCTGCGCGCCGAGGCGGCGCAGCGAGGGGAGGAGGCGCACCAGCTCCTCGGTCGAACCGCTGTTGGAGAGGGCGAGCACGACGTCTCCGCGGCTGACCCGTCCGAGGTCGCCGTGGAGCGCCTCGGACGGATGCAGGTAGAGCGAGGGCACGCCGGTCGAGGCGAGGGTGGCGGACAGCTTCTGGGCGATGAAGCCGGGCTTGCCCAGGCCCGTGCAGACGATGTGCCCCTCGCAGGCGCGCATCAGCTCGAGCGCCCGGATGAAGCTCGTTCCCAGCCTGCCCTTCGCGCCGAGGATGGCCGCCGCCTCGGCGTCGAGCACCCCGCGGGCATAGGCGAGCGCGTCGGTCCGCTGCACGGCCCTCCTGCGCGAGGCCGGGGGGCGGGAACGCACGCGGGAGGAGGGTCGGGTGACGGGGCGTCGCATCGGCTGGGTGCAGGAGCGCTCTTAGCGCGGGGGGCCGGTGGAGGCCAGCGATCCGGGAGGGAGCCGCCCAGGCGTTCCTCGTGGTAGTCGAGCGGTGCACGACGAGGCTGCGCGTCGCGTTCATCTCCTTGCGGATCCTCCTCACCCTCGTCCTGTTCGCCGTGACGCTCGCCGCGGTCGTGGTCCGGCCGCGAGGGATTGCCGCCGGCTGGTGGACGTGCGGTGCAGCCGCCATCGCGCTTGCCGCCGGCCTCGTTCACCCCGGCGAGGTGTGGGCGCTGATCCTGGTCGCGAAGGAGGCCCTGCTGTTCCTCCTGGCGCTCCTCTTCCTGTCGGCGATGCTCGAGGCGAGCGGCTTCTTCGAGTGGGCGGCCGTGCTCGCCGCGCGGTCGGCCCGGAGCGGTGCGGGCCTGCTCCGGAACGTGCTTGTGCTCGGAGCGCTGATCACGATCGTCCTCTCGCTGGACACGACCGCGGTCATCCTCACTCCGCTGGTGGTGGCCGCCGTGCAGCGACTCGGAGTCCCGGCCCGGCCCTACGTCCTGGTCTGCGTGTTCGTCTCCAACGTCGCGTCGCTGCTGCTCCCGGTGAGCAACCTCACCAACCTGCTCCTCGCGGCCCACGTCCCGCCGGCCCGGTTCGCCGCTGCCATGGCGCTCCCGCAGCTGCTGGTGCTGCTCGTGCTCTGGGGCGGCCTCCGCCTCGCGTGCCGTGGCGAGCTCCCGCCCTCGCTCGCCACCGGTCGGTTGCCGCCGGCGGCGACGGTCGTGCACGACCGGCCCTTCTTCCTCGCGGCCTGCGGCGTGCTGGTGCTGCTGGTGCTCGGCTACTTCGTGGGCCCTGCGCTCGGCGCGCCGGTGTGGCTCACGACGTTCGCCGGCGTCGCGGTCCTGGCGCTGGTGGGAATCGCGCGGCGGCGGTTCGGTCGGGGCGGGGTGCGGCACCTGTCGCTCGGCGTCTTCCCCTTCGTCGTGGGCCTGTTCGCGCTGGTCCAGGCCGTGGAGAACCTCGGGCTCGACCGACCGCTGGCGCGCTGGCTGGCGGAGCCCCGTCCGGAGATCCTCCAGCTGGGGGCGATCGCCGGCGTCGCGAGCGTCGCCTCCAGCGCGCTCAACAACCTCCCGGCGACCCTCCTCGTCCGGTCGTTGCTCGGTGTCTTGCAGGCGCCGGAGCGCGGGATGCATGCGGCGCTCATCGGCACGAACATCGGGAGCTGCCTGACCCCGCACGGAACCCTCGCGACGCTGCTGGTCCTCGCGGCCGCGTCGCGAAGAGGAGTCGATCTGCCACCCCTCGAGGTGGTCAAGGTTGCGCTCTGGCTCGTGCCGATGATGCTGGTCGCCGGGCTCCTCGGGCTCTGGGCGATCGGGTGAGTGCGCGCCGGCCGCGTGGACACTAGGTTCCGTTCCTTCATGGCGCTTTCCATCGACCGGCTCGCGACCTTCCTCGTGGTCCTCCCGTGGTTCGCGGCCTCGGCCGCGCAGCCCAGCGCCTCCCGCGGTGCGACGGCGTTCCAGGAAAGGTGCTCGGTGTGTCACACGGTGGAGCCCGGCGCGCCTGGCGGCCAGGGGCCGAACCTGCGCGGCGTCGTCGGGCGCAAGGCGGCCACGAGCGGCTTCTCCGACTCGGCGGCGCTCACGCGCTGGGGACGCACCTGGACCCCCGAGCTGCTCGGCAAGTACCTGACGAACCCCAATGCGCTCGTGCCCGGGACCACCATGGTGGTGCGCGTTCCCGAGGCGCCCGTCCGCGCGGACATCGTCGCCTACCTCGCGTCGCTGAAGGCGGCGCCTGCGTCGACCAAGGCCGAGGCTCCGGTCGCTTCGCGGGATGCAGGGGTCTCGTCCCCGGCGCCCCCCGCCTCCGCGATTCCCGGCGCTCCGGACGGAGGCGTGCTGGTCGGCGCGGCAGCGTTCGGTGACTGGCGCTCCGACGCGCCGGGCGTGCGGCGACTCATCCGGGTGGAGGACCTGCCGCGGCCGTTCGCCACCGGCTCCGCGCGGAACAGCCCGCGTGTCGTGCCGCGGCCCTCGGATGTCCGCCCCCGCGCGCCGGAGGGCTGGCGGGTGGATCTCTTTGCCGAGCGCCTCGAGGAGCCGAGGCAGATCCGCGTCGCACCTGGAGGCGACGTCTTCATCGCCGAGACCGCCGCCGGCCGCATCCGCGTGCTGCGAGCCAGGGACGGCGCGACGCGGGCCGAGGAGCGGTGGACGTTCGCCGACGGCCTCGATGGCCCGTTCGGGATGGCCTTCTTCCCACCCGGAACCTCTCCGGAGTGGCTCTACGTCGCCGAGAACAACCGCGTGGTGCGGTTTCCATACCGGAGCGGGGACACCACCGCGCGCGGCCGCTCGGAGGTGATCATCTCCGACCTCGCGCCCACCACCGGTGGCCACACCACGCGCGACGTCGTGTTCTCGCCCGACGGCAAGCGAATGTTCGTCTCGGTGGGAAGCCAGTCCAACGTGGCCGAGGGGATCGGCAAGAAGAGCCCCGAGCAGATCCGCGCGTGGGAATCGGAGCACGGGCTCGGCGCGACGTGGGGCTTCGAGGAGCGCCGCGCGGACGTGCTGGTCTTCGATCCGGAGGGGAAGGGCCGTCGCATCTTCGCCACCGGCCTGCGCAACTGCGTGGGCATGGCCCTGCATCCCACCACCGGCGACCTCTGGTGCTCGACGAACGAGCGCGACGGCATGGGCGACGACCTCGTCCCCGACCACGTCACCCGGGTGAAGGAGGGCGCCTGGTACGGCTGGCCCTGGTACTGGGTCGGGAACCACGAGGACGCGCGGCTCAAGGGACAGCGGCTTGACCTCGCGGGCAAGGCGACCGTGCCCGACGTCCTGATCCAGGCCCACTCCGCCTCGCTGGGGATGACCTTCCGCGAGGGAGACGCCTTCGCTGCCGAGCACGGCTCCTGGAACCGCGAGCGACGCACCGGCTACAAGGTCGTCCGCATCCCGACGCGCGACGGCGTGCCCACCGGCGAGTACGAGGATTTCCTGACCGGATTCGTGGTCGACCAGCGCAGCGTGTGGGGGCGGCCGGTCGGGGTGGCGGTGGCCCACGATGGCGCGCTCCTGGTGACCGAGGACGGCAGCGGGACGGTCTGGCGCGTCGCACCCGGTGCCCGGGCGCCGTTCCGCTGACGGGGTGCGCGAGCGAACGCATCCTCCGCTTCGGGGTGGGCGCCTGGCGGGCGCCCGTGCTCTGCTGTCGCCGTGCGCCGGCGCGTGTTCGTGGTCACGGGGGAGTACGGGAGCAACCCCCGGTTCCTGACGTCGGACCGGCGCTCGACCGACTTCCTCTCCGAGCCCGCGCCCGAGCCCGAGCCCGCGGAGCTCGCCCGCCTCTTCTTCCGGTACCCCAACCGCAGCGACGACGGCCGTGCGCGACCCGCCGACTGGGAGCGTGACTACGGCCTCTCCGAGCCGGTCATGCTCACCGACCTGCTCGCCTCGGCCGGGCATCGCGCACTCTCCAGCCTCCACGCTCTGCTCGGCGACCGGACCTACCGGGCCACCTGTGAACGGGTGACCGATCTGTTCGTCACCTGCATGCCCGGGCTCGATCCCAACGAGCGGATGAACGTCGGCCTCGTGCCGCAGACGCTCCAGGCGCTGCTGCAGCTCTCGCGGCGGGCACGCTGCCAGTTTCTCGCCGGGACGTCCGACAGCGGCGCGTGGGCCTTCGCGCAGGCAGTGCGCGCCGCGCGGTCCGCCGAGAGAGGGGCGACGGTGCTCGTCGTCGCCGGACAGATCATCCCGTCCGGTTACGCGTCGCAGTACCAGATCCGGACCGTGCTCGGTGACCTCGACCAGGCGCGCGGTCTGGACATGCTCGTCGTCGGCGATCTCCTGATGGACTGCATGCGCCGCAACCTGGGCCTCTCGCGCCAGGCGGTCGAGGTGGCCCTCTCCACCATCTCGCTGCGCAAGTTCCAGGCGGCCGGCGCCTACCCCGCGGCGATGCTCTCCGGGCGGCTGCCGAGGCGCAGCACCCGGCGCACGCCGTACTTCGACGGGGAGGACATCGCCGCCCCCTGTTGCGGCGCCGCGGCGACGCTGGTCACCTCCGACGAGGAGCTGGTCGCGCAGGTGCTGGCCAGCCGGTCGAGTCGGCACGCCGGATCGCCGGTGATGGAGGTGCTGGGAGTCGGGGAGGGGAGCAGCAACCCCAGCTTCCTCGAGCGGCAGTCGCCGCTGATCTTCGCCACCGCGATCCGCGAGGCCTTCGCCGCGACCGCGGAGGACGCCGGGGTCCGGCCCGCGACCTTTCCCGGCTCTGGCTTCGCGGTCGTGCACGACGCCTTCCCAAGCATCGAGCTCGCCTTCCTCCTGGCGATGGGACTCGAGTGGCAGCGCGCGGTGGAGCGCATCCGCGACGGATGGAGCAACCCCTACGGCGGCCTGCTGACCTTCGGGCACGCGCTGGGTGCCTCGGGTCTCGTCCAGGTGAACAAGACCCACCACATCTTCAGTGGAGACCGACGCCACCTCCGGCCGATCCCGTCCGGTCCCGGGCCGATGCCGGGCACGCTCGCGTTCACCACGTCGGTGGGAGGGCCGCTCTCGCACATCGTCGTGTCGCTGTTCCGCGGCGGCGACGGAGAGCTGCCCCAGGCCGGACGCACCAGCCCCTCCGCGGAGTGGGTGGAGCGCCGCCGCAAGCTGCGCCGCGCGCTGCCCGTCCACCTCGCGCGGGTGGAGCGCACCCTCGCCGGACGGGGCCACGCGATGCTGGTGGAGGGCGCGACCTACGTCAGCATCCGCAGCTGCCTGCGGGCGCTGAAGCCGGCGGACATCGCGGGGCTGACCTTCGACGGGATCGAGACCCTGCTCCGTCCCGAGCACCTGGAGGAGGTCCGGCTCCGGCTCCGCTCGCTGGTCTCGCTCGTCGTCGCCGAGGCCGAGCGGCTCTCCTCCCTGTTCGACGTCTTCCGGGTCCTCACCGACGAGCTCGTCGCGATGGGCGAGGAGTGGAGGCAGGCGGGCTGGTTCTCCACCGAGGCCGCGGCCATGCCGCCCCCGCGGCTCACCGAGAAGCTCAAGGAAGCCATGCGGGTTCCGCTCACCGTGCTCTGCGTACGCGAGCAGGGGCGCGTCCACCGGGTGGTCCAGTTCCTGCCCCGGAGCGGGCTCGGGTACGAGGCGCTGGAGGGAGTGGATCTGCTCGTCGAGCGCGGGGACGAGGTGCAGCCCCTGGATGGCGCAGACGCGGCGCTCCTCCTTCCCTGGTGGAACGCCCACGCGCGGCGACGGCCCGATGCGCCGGCGCCGGTGGGGACCGGAAGCGACCGGCTCGAGGCCCTCCTGGGTCCCGGAGGAGAATCCGTGGAGGAGACGCCCGGGGACCTGATCCTCCTTCGCGAGTGGTCGCTCCCCGAGCCGCGCCCGTGGGCACCCGAGCTCGTGGCGCCGGCCGGCGAGCGTCCAGTGCTCCGGGCCGTGGCCTACGTCGCACAGGTGGTCCCGCCTGCAACCGACCGGCTGGCCGCGGCGCAGGAGGCCCTCGCCGAGGCGGCGCGCGAGGCGCAGGGGTGGCTCCGGGCGTGGCGGGTGGCATTCGCCCAGGCGGGAAACCGGTTGTGGATGACCGGCGCCTCGGCGGTGGCGGCCGATGCGACCGACGTGCTGCGGTTCGCGCGGGAGGTCGCGCGGGCGACGGCGGTGTCGGGAGTGCGCGTGCGCGCGGCGCTGGCGACCGGCTCGGGGACGCTGTTCGACGACGTGCTCGGCCGGGCGGCGGTTGCCTCGGACGTGACCGCGCGGGCGATCGAGGCGCTGGGCATCCTGGATCGGTCGATTCCCGCGGGCGCGCCGGGGCCGGGCGCGGTGCTCGCGCTCACCACGTCCGAGATCGATGGGCCTCTCGGCGAGGCCGAGACCTCGGGTTGGCACACGGCCGCGACGACGGAGGGCGTGCGACTGTTCGTCCTCGAGTGAGGCCCTGGAGCGTCAGGGCACGCGGGCCACGCTGGGACCCTGTGGCGCGGCCGGTGCCGGGGCGTCGGCGGTGGGTCCGGCGGCGCAGGTCACGGTGATTTGCATCGGGGTGTAGATCTGGATGGTGAAGAACGCGACCAGCGCGTTGAGGAAGGAGTGGATGGTCTCGACCTTCGACACGCCGCTGGTGCACTTGCTCTGTGCCTCGACGGTGTCCGGCGGGACGAGGCCGAAGACGAAGGAGCTGGCCCACTCCTTCTCGATCTTGTCGTTCCCGGGCTTCATCCCGGACTCGATCGAGGCGTGGTAACAGCCGCTGGACAGCAGAAGAAGGAGTGCGGCGAGCGTCGTTCGGGACATCGGGGCCTCCCTGGCTGAGAACCTGCGCTCCCCCATGCGCAGGACGGTCCCGGGAACCGTCACGTCTAGTCGAGGAAGAACGCGATCGCAGACAGCCCGAGCCCGAGCAGCAGCACGATCGTCGACCCGCCGAACCAGCGCAGCGTCCGCCGGTACACCGCAGGTTCGTCGTCCTCGAGCTGCAGCGACCTCCAGAGCGCCACCAGCAGGCCGAGGATGGAGAGCCCCATCAGGATGGCCGAGACCACGGAGGCCGGGCGCCACTCGCCCTCCAGCTCGAACCCCCAGAAGCGCAGGAAGAGAAGCGAGAACCCGAGGATGACCGTGATGGCCGAGATGACGCCCTGGCGGTAGCCGACCGGCAATCCGCGGGTCGGTGTCGGTGGTGGCGTGCTCATCCCGTGCCCCCTACATCGCCGCTTCCCCGAGAAACTTCTCCTTCACCCGTGGGTCACCGAGGAGCGTCTTCGTCTGACCGGACAGCGTCAGGTGGCCGGTCTCGAGGACGAACCCCCGGTTCGCGAGCGCCAGGGCGTGATGCACGTTCTGCTCCACCAGGAGCACGGTCACCCCGCGCCCGTTGATCTCCCGGAGCGCGTTGAACACCTGGCGCACCAGCATCGGCGCGAGCCCGAGGGACGGCTCGTCGAGCATCAGGAGCTTCGGCCGTGCCATCAGCCCTCGCCCGATGGCGCACATCTGCTGCTCGCCGCCGCTCAGCGTCCCGGCGTTCTGGCTCGCGCGCTTCTCGAGGATGGGAAACATCTCCAGGACCGTTCGGAGCGTCTCCTGCCGGTGGGCGCGGGCCTCGCGACCGTAGGCCCCCATGTCCAGGTTCTCGCGCACCGTCATCTGCGCCCAGAGCTGGCGCGCCTCGGGCACGAGCACCAGCCCGCGCTGCACGAGCTTGAACGCCGGCATCCCGGTGACGTCCTCACCCATGAAGCGAATGGTCCCCCGCCGCGGCCGGATGAGCCCGGCCACGGTCCGCAGGGTCGTCGTCTTCCCCGCGCCGTTCGCTCCGACCAGGGTGACGATCTCCCCCGGCTCGACGTCGAAGGAGACGTCCCAGACCGCCTGGACGTCCCGGTAGAAGACGTCGATCCCCTGTACCTCGAGCGCCTTCACGCCCGCGCCTCTTCCTTGCTCTCGTCGCCCAGATAGGCAGCCACGACGGCGGGATCGCGCAGCACTTCTCCGGGCCGACCCTCGGCGATCTTCTTGCCGAAGTTCAGGACCGCCAGCCAGTCGGAGAGCCCGGCCACCGCGTGGACGTGGTGCTCGATCATCAGGATCGTCAGCCCGCTGTCGCGCAGCGCGCGCACGAGCACCATCGCCTGCTGGATCTCCGCGGGGTTCAGGCCGCCCATCACCTCGTCGAGGCAGAGCACCTCCGGACCGGTGGCGAGCGCCCGGGCGATCTCCAGCCGCTTCAGCTCGCCGATGCTGAGCACACCGGCCTTGGCCTGAGCGCGGTGCACGAGCTGGGTCCGCCCGAGCACCTCGTCCACCCGCTCGCGCGCCTTCGCCCCGCGCAGCTTCAGCCGGCCGAACAGGACCCCCACCCGGATGTTGTCCGCGACCGACATGTCGCGAAAGGGCTTCACGATCTGGTGTGTCCGGACCAGCCCTCGGTTGACGATCTGATCGTTGCGGAGACCGGACATCTCCTCGCCCCGGAAGCGCACGCTGCCGGTCGTGGGATGCACGGCGCCCACCAGGCAGGAGAAGAGCGTGGTCTTCCCCGCGCCGTTGGGGCCGATGACGCTGAAGATCTCCCCCCGCTGCACCTCGAACGAGACCGTGTCCAGCGCGAGCAGGCCGCCGAAGCGCTTGCTCACCGAGGACACGGCGAGGATGGGAGCGCTCTCAGCCGGCACCACGCGCCTCCGCGATGGCCGGCGTCCGCCGCCGGGGCAGCCTGGACCACAGCCGCTCCCACAGGCCCATGATGCCCCGCGGCTCGAAGAGCATCACAACGATGAGCAGCCCGCCGTAGATGAAGAGGTACGAGTCGCGCAGCGTCGGGCTCGCCAGCAGCTTGATCTGCAGGTAGCTGAACAGCATCGCCCCGACCACCGGACCGGCGAGCGTTCCCATCCCGCCGACGATGGGCATCAGCACGATGGTGAGCGACAGGCGGAAGTCGAAGATGCTCCCCGGGCTGATGTACTGGAAGTTGATCGCATACAGGCCACCCGCCACCGCCACCAGCGCGGACGAGATCGCGTGAGCCTCGAGCTTGACCCTCGTGGAGTTCACGCCGAGCGCCTCGGCGCCGTCGATGTCCTGTCGGATCGACTCCAGCGCGAGCCCGAACGCGTTCTGCTGCAGCCAGGCCACGAGCGCCAGGGTCGCGAGCGCCAGCCCCACCATTGCGTAGTAGTTCGAGTTGAAGTCGAAGGTCCCGGGTGGCATCCGCACGCCGCTCGAGCCGCCGGTGAAGTCGAGGCCCGAGGCGATCACCCGCACCGCCTCGCCCACGCCGATGGTGGCGATGGTGAAATACGGACCCCGGAGGCGGAAGGTCGGCAGCCCCACCACCACGCTGAACGCCGCCGACAGCAGCGCGCCCACCGGCAGAGTGAGCCAGGGGGACCAGCCCGCGTTCGCCAGGAGCACCGTGGTGTACGCCCCGATGCCCACGAATGCCGAGTAGCCCAGTGACACCTGCCCCGCGAACCCTCCGAGCAGGTTCCAGGCCGCAGCGAGCACCACGAAGAACGCCATGTTCCACAGGTCGTTCAGGGTGCCGCGCTCGGCGAGCGCCGGCGCCAGCAGCAGCGCGGCCGTGAAGAGCAGGCCGGGTACCAGCGCCGGATGTCGCCGCAGCAGTCCCATCAGCGCGCCACCACCCGTCGGTCGAACAACCGCCACAGGCCGGGAAGTCCGCCGGGAGCCGCCACCAGCACCACCACCAGCAGGGTGAAGCTGATGGCGTCCTGGAACGAGACCGGGATGGACGTGTACGCCGACGCGAAGTTCTCGACGAAGGCCAGCACCAGCGCGCCCACCGCGACGCCGGTGAAGCTCTCCATCCCTCCGAGCACGATGATGCAGAAGGCCTTGAGGAGGAAGCTCCGCCCGAAGTCCGGCGTGAAGGCGTAGAGCGTCGAGAGCATGCTCCCGGCCATCGCCGCGAAGGCCGTGCCGATCCCGAAGGCCACCGCGGCGATCTGCCCGGCGTTCACCCCCGAGAGCATTGCGGCGTCCCGGTTCTGGGTGACCGCCCGGATCGCCTTCCCGAGGAAGGTGCGCCGCAAGACGAGATTGAGCCCCACCAGAGAGAGGATGCTCACCCCGAAGACCAGGATCTGCGGCACGCCGAAGCGGCCGCCCAGGAAGCGGACCGACTCCATCGTGTACGGGGTGAGGATGGACTGGGTGTCGCCGCCCCAGATGGCGTAGGCCAGGTTCTGCAGCACCAGCCACAGACCGAAGAGCAGCAACAGGGACTGCATCGAGGGTCCGGTCGACGAACGCGGAAGGAAGCGGATGACCGTGGCGTAGAGCGCCATGCCCAGGAGGAAGAACGCCGGGGCGACCACCACCATCGACAGGAATGGATCGAGCGCAAAGCGGTCGTTGAGGGCCCAGGTCGCGTAGGCCGCCAGCATCATCAGCCCGGCGTGCGCCAGGTTGATGATCCGCATCACGCCGTAGATGACCGCCAGCCCGTACGACATCGTCGCGTACAGGCCGGCGGTCAGCAGTGAGTTCAGGGCGACGACGACGAACTTCTGCACCGCGCCTCCCGCCCCGATCGGGGTCTCACTTCGTGGGGATCGGCGCCACCGCCGGACCGGTGGCGTCCTCCTTCGGCCATACGAGATCTACCTTGCCGTCCGGCTTGTTCTGGGTCACCACGAACGGCACGTCGGCCTGGCCGGTCTTGGTGAAGGAGAGGACCTGGCCGGGGACGATGCTCTTCTCCAGCTTCAGCCCGGCGAGCGCTGCCTGGATCTTCGCGGGCTCGAGCGACCCGGCCTTGGAGATGGCGGTGAGCAGCGCCCGCACCGTCTCGTAGGCCATGGCGTGGTACCACTGCGGCTCCACCCCGGTGGCCTTCTTGTAGCGGGCGCTGAAGTCCTTGACTTGCTGGTAGGGAAGCAGGTCGGACCACCAGCCACTGGCGAAGATGTAGTCCGTCGCCGGACCGAGCGCCTTGCGCGCCGCCGTGTCCGAGCCGCGCGCGCCGTGGGTCAGCATCTTGTGGTGCAGACCCATCTGCGTGTACGTGCGGTGCATCGCGATGAAGTCCTCGAGGTGCGAGTCGGCCAGGAACAGGTCGGTCTTCGCCTCGGCCACGCGCTGCAGCAGCGGATGGTAGTCGGTGGTGTTGAGCTCGAACTTCTCGGCGATGGCGACCTTGTAGCCGGGGTGGCTCTTCACGAACTCGTTCACGCCCTTCGCGTAGTCGTTCCCGTGCTCGGTGTTCTCGGTGACCAGCGCGATGGTGAGCGGCGTCTTCAGCTTGCCTTGCTTCACCAGGTCATCGAGGAACTTCATCTGCGTCTCGGCCAGGTGCTCCACTGGCGAGAGGGTGCCGAACACCCACTTGCTCCGGCCGAAGATCGCGGTCGCGCCCGCGCCGCCCGACAGGTACGGGATGCCGTAGCGATCCGGCACCACCGACTGGGCTTGGACGAGATGTGAGCCGTAGCCGCCGATGATCGCGTGCGACTTGTTCTGGGTGATGAGCTGCTCGACCAGCTGCGCGCTCTTCGCGGCGTCCGACGTGTCGTCGAGCAGCGAGAGGTTGATCTTCATCTTCTTGGCGCCGACCTGGATGCCGCCCGCGTCGTTGGCCTCCTTCACCGCGAGCTCGGTGGCCTGCTTGTAGGCGCCTCCGATCTTCGACTCCTTGCCGGTGACGGGCAGCACCGCGCCGATCCGGATCTCGTCCTGCGCACGCGCCGGGACGCCGAGCAGCAGAACCGCGAGCGCGCCACACCAGGTCAATCGCACCATGTGACCCCTCCGAACGGAATGTTCCAGGCGCAACCACGTACCACGTCCCTCCAGGCCCGCCGCACCCGGAAAACATGCGACGTGGCCCACGTGACGGACCCGGCCGCGATCCGGACGGTCACGAACGTTGTTCCTCGCGCGGCTCGCCGGACGGTCAAAACGGGTTGCAGATCGGGCAGTTGACGCGTAAATCGATCCGGTCGCCTGTCGCGCTGCGTCAAGCGTGACCGGCCCCATCGCAGGGAGTCGTCCTCGTGAAGATCCTGGTGACCGCCAAGCGGGTCGAAGACCCCGAATCGAAGATCAAGGTGAAGGCCGACGGCTCGGGCATCGTGCAGGAAGGGCTCAAGTACAAGATCAACCCCTTCGACGAGATCGCCGTGGAGGAGGGTCTTCGCCTCGCCGCCAAGCACGGTGGCGAGGTCGTGGTCGTGAGCATCGGCCCCAAGGAGGTCCAGGAGCAGCTCCGCCACGCGCTCGCCATGGGCGCGACCAAGGCAGTCTGGGTCAACCACACCGGGCCCCTCGATCCGATGTCCGCTGCTGCGCTGCTCAAGGGCGTCATCGAGCGCGAGAAGCCCGACCTCGCCATCCTCGGCAAGCAGAGCATCGACGACGATCAGAACCAGACCGGCCAGTACCTCGCCGAGTGGCTCGGCTGGAGCCAGGCGACCTTCGCCTCCAAGGTGGAGTCTCTGGAGAGCGACGCGGAGAAGGGGAAGACGCCCGCCATCCAGGTCGCTGCCGACGGCAAGAGCGCCCAGGTCGTCCGCGAGGTCGACAACGGGCTGTCCACGGTGACGGTCAAGCTGCCAGCCGTCGTCACCACCGACCTCCGGCTGAACCTTCCGCGCTACGCGTCGCTGCCCGGCATCATGAAGGCGAAGAGCAAGCCGATCGACGAGCTCACCCCCTCCGCGCTCGGCGTGGACGCGAGCCCCCAGATTCAGGTGGTGAAGCTGTCGGCTCCTCCGCCGCGCAAGGCCGGCATCAAGGTCGGGGACGTGCAGGAGCTGTTCACCAAGCTGAAGAACGAAGCCAAGGTCATCTGAGGGAACCGAAGAGAGCCATGTCCACCGTCCTGATCGTCGCCGAGTCCCAGCCCGACGGAAGTCTCAGAAAGGCCACCCTCCATGGGATCGCCGCGGGCAAGGACCTTGCCCAGAAGACCGGAGCCCCGCTCCACCTCGCCGTGCTGGCCGAGAATCCCTCGGCGCTGGCCGAGCAGCTGAAGCCATACGGCGCTGGCGTCATCCACACCGTCGCGTCTCCTGCCTTCGCCCACTACGTCGCCGAGTCGTACGCCCCGGCGGTCGCCGCGCTGGCCAGCTCCATCGGCGCGGACTTCGTGGGTGCCGCCGCCACCGCCCAGGGACGGGATCTCGTCCCCCGTGTGGCCGCCCGCCTCAAGGCGGCGATGGCGTCCGACGTGCTCGCCTTCTCGGGGTCTGGGAGCGACATGACGTTCACCCGGCCGATGTGGGCGGGGAGCGTCATCGCGGACGTCAAGCTGAAGACACCGGTCAAGGCGTTCACCATCCGCACCACCGAGTTCTCCGCGGCCCAGCCCGGAGGCACCGCCGCCGAGGTGAAGGTTTTCCAGCCGCCCGCCGACGTCTCCAGCTCGCCCACCCAGTTCGTCTCCTTCAACGAGGTGAAGAGCGCACGTCCCGAGCTGACCGAGGCCAGCGTCGTCGTCTCCGGCGGTCGGGGCACCAAGGGCGATTTCAAGGAGATCGAGGCGCTCGCCGACGAGCTCGGCGCGGCCGTGGGCGCGTCCCGCGCGGTGTGCGACGCCGGCTGGGTGCCCAACGACCTTCAGGTCGGACAGACGGGGAAGGTCGTGGCGCCCAAGCTCTACATCGCCGCGGGCATCTCCGGCGCCATCCAGCACCTGGCGGGCATGAAGGGCAGCAAGGTCATCGTCGCCATCAACAAGGACCCCGAGGCGCCGATCTTCCAGGTGGCCGACTACGGAATCGTCGCCGACCTGTTCAAGGTGCTCCCCGAGCTCCGCGCGGCGATCCACTCCTCGAAGTCGTAGTGGCCACCGAGCAGGCACCTCCCGACGGCGACGCGGTCCTCCGCGCGCTGGGCATTCACCGGCTTCCCATGCCGGTCCCGTTCGCCGACGCGGGTGGACCGGTGAACGCGTACGCGATCGAGGACGGCCGTGGCGGGGTGCTGTTCTTCGACAGCGGGATCGGCACGCCCGAGGGCGTGGCCGCGCTTCACGCCGGCGTGGCCGCGGCCGGGCTCGATCTCCGGCGCTGCACCCAGGTGGTGGTGAGCCACGGCCACGTGGACCACTTCGGCAACGCCCAGCTGATCTCGGAGCTGAGCGGCGCGCCCGTCCGGCTCCATCCCGGGGATACCGAGAAGGTGGTGGGCGAGGACGTCTGGGACGCCCGCGAGCCCGCGTACAGGGCCTTCCTCCTCCGGCAGGGTGTCCCCGCAGACCAGGTGCCGCGGCTCGTGGCCATCGGCCGACACAGCGGGAAGTTCAGCCGCCGCGTCGATCCGACCCGGGTCAGGCCGCTGACCGAGGGGGAGCAGCTTCGCGCGGGAAAGGTGAAGCTCGACGTCCTGCACCTGCCCGGACACACACCGGGGCTGGTGTGCCTGTGGGACGCCGAGCACCGGCTCCTCTTCGCCGACGATCACCTGCTCGCGCGGACGTCGCCCAATCCGTTCCTCGAGCTGATCGACGAGCGCACCACCCGGCGCGCGCTCGTCCAGTATCTCCACTCCATCGGGCGGGTCCGGGCGCTCGACGTCGGCTGGGTCCTGCCCGGCCACGGCGCTCCATTCCAGGGGCACCGCGCGGCGATCGATTCGCTGCGCAAGTTCTACACGCGCCGCCAGGAGAAGCTGCTCGAGACGCTCGCGTCGGGACCGCGCACGCCGGTGGAGCTGTCCAGCGCGCTCTTCGGCCCGCAGGAGGGCGCGCGGCTGTACCTGACGCTCTCCGAGGTGGTGGGGAACCTCGAGGTGCTCGAGGACGAGGCTCGCGTCCGACGGGTGACCGACGGGCCGGTGGAGCGCTGGGCGACCGCCGGTTAGCCCGACGGCTTAGCCGGTGCCGTACACGCTGCGGGTCATCTCCTCGGGCCCGGCGTAGCGGGGCATGGTGACCCCCTCCTCCGTCCCCGGCAGCCAGCGTGCAGCGGAGCGCTGGGCGATCTCGCGCACCAGCCGCCAGTACGCCTCCTTCGGAGCGACGCCCGGGTAGAGGGCATCGAGGCCGAGATCGGCGAGGGCTGCGCGAAGGACCGTCGAGCCCTTGCCGCCCTCGGGCCAGGAGATGACCAGGTCGGTGAGGACGGTGTTCCGGCCATCGGCGGCCGGGACCATTCCCAGCGCGAGGCCCAGCACCCTCTGGAACGGCAGCGGGTTCACCCCGTTGGGGCTCGAGATGCGGAGCCCGGCCTCGTCCATCCCGACCAGCCGCATGGGCACGATGCGCGGCGCGGGAGCCGGGCCCACGGCAAGTGGCGCGGTGTTCTCGAGCGAGGGACGCAGCTCGAGCTCGAGATGCGTGTCCTCGGGGGGGAGCTCGATGCTCCGCGGCTCCTCGCGCGCGAACTTGCGCTGCAGCACGTTCACCCGCTTCAGGAGCTCGGGCTCGTGCGCGGTGAGGTCGGCGGCGGTCGCCAGCGCCCTGGCGCTCGGCTCGGGGTCCAGCTCCAGCGAGCGAACGCGGGCCTTCAGCCCCATCAGCCCATCCGCACGGCTCGCCACCTCGTAGAAGGGACGTGTGGAGGCGTGGCCGTCGGCATCGAGGCGCTGCGCCACCCGCCAGGCGCTCGACGGGCGAAGGGCGCGTGCCTCGCCGGCGGGACCGAGCTCCTCGAGCGTCACGCGGAGCAGCTCGGTGGTCCCGGCGAGCGCGAGAGTGAGCGCCTCGTCGGTCTGCGCAAGCGCTCCGGTGTCACCGAGGAGGTAGGACGCTCGCGCGAGCCCCGCCTTCGCGTCGAGCTGGTCGGGCCGCTCGGCGAGCACGCGCAGGAATGCGTCGCGCGCAGCGGCCGCGTCGTCCCTGGCGAGCGCTTCCTTTCCCACGAAGTAGTCCGGGTGCTGGACCCAGTCGCCGGGACGCTCACGGGCCGGCGGGGTCAACGTCTTCAGGAGATTCCGCAACACGGGCATTCAGGACCGCCGGAGCAGGCTGGGGACCGCAGCGCGACTGCGGCTTTGTACGTTGAACGCACCGAGCGCGGAACTCGGTTTCTGCGGACTCGCGGGAGGGTGACCGTCGACCCGGGAGCGCGGTGAACGCGGCGGGACACTGCCGGCGGACGTTCACACGTCCAGCGCACCGCCACCTACCCGCGCGTCGGCGTTCAGCGCTTCTGACGCAGCTCGACCCGCCGGATCTTCCCGCTCACCGTCTTCGGAAGCTCGGTGACGAAGGAGATCTCGCGCGGGTACTTGTACGGAGCCGTGGTGCGCTTCACGTGCTCCTGGAGCTCGGCGGCGAGGGCCTCGGAGCTGGCGACACCGGGCTTCACGACGACGAAGGCCTTGATGCGCTGGCCGAGCTTCTCGTCCGGCACGCCCACCACGGCCGACTCCGCGACCGCCGGGTGCTCGAGGAGGGCAGACTCCACCTCGAACGGGCCCACGCGGTACCCCGAGGTCTTGATGACGTCGTCGGCGCGTCCGACGAACCAAAGGTAGCCGTCCTCGTCGCGGATGGCGCGGTCGCCGGTGACGTAGAAGTCGCCGCGCAGGGCGGCTGCGTTCGTCGCCTCGTCACCGAGGTAGCCGGCGAACATCCCCACCGGGCGCTCGGGCTTCACCCGCACGGCGATGTCGCCCTCCTGTCCCACCGGCACATCGCGCGCCTCGTGGTCGATGACCCGCACGTCGAACCCGGGCGAGGGCTTCCCCATCGACCCGGGCCGGAAGAGGAGGCACTGGAACATCCCGACGATGGCAACGGTCTCGGTCTGGCCGTAGCCCTCGCGGATGGTGAGGCCGGTGGCGCGCTTCCAGGCCTCGATGACCTCGGGGTTCAGCGGCTCGCCGGCGCTGATGACGTGGCGAAGCGCGGGGAGCGACCACTTCTTCAGATCCTCGAGCACGATGGCTCGCCAGGCCGTGGGTGGCGCGCAGAAGGTCGAGACCTTCTCGCGGCCGAGGAGGTCGAGGAGCGCCTTCGCGTCGAAGCGGCCGCGGAAGTCGTAGACCACAGAGCACGCGCCCTGGCTCCACGGGCCGAACACCTTCCCCCAGGCGCACTTGGCCCACCCGGTGTCGGAGAGGGTGAAGTGGATGTCGTCCGGCCCGAGGTCGAGCCAGTACTTCCCGGTGACGACGTGGCCGATGCCGTAGCTGGCGTGAGTCTGGGGCACCATCTTCGGCATGCCGGTGGTGCCACTGGTGAAGTAGACGAGCATCCGGTCGTCGGAGGCGTTCTCGGGGAACTCGGCCGCGCGCGCCCCGTCCACGGTCTGGCTCCGGAAGCGCACCCACGGAGCGGGGGCCTCGTCGGCGGAGATCCAGGCGATGACGTCCGCGTGAGCGCCGACCTCGAACTTCGAGACGTGCTCCGCGGTGGTGACGACCGCCCGCGCCCGTCCGAGCTCCAGCCGATAGCGAATGTCCTTGCCGGTCAGCATGGTGGTGCCCGGCATCAGGACCAGGTTGGCGCGCATGCAGCCCAGGGCGAGGATCCACCACTCGGCGAGGCGCGGGAGCATGGTGAAGACGCCGTCGCCGGGGCCAAGACCCAGGTCGCGGAGGAAGAGGGCCGCGTGCACCGAGCGCTCGGCCAGCTCGCGCCAGCTGTAGACCTTCCGGTTCCCGCGCTCGTCGCAGTGGAGGAGCGCCGGCGCGTCGGGCCGCTCGCGGGCCCAGCGGTCCACGACGTCGCTGGCGAAGTTGAAGCGCTCGGGCCGATCCCAGCGGAAGGCGGCGTACTCCGCCCCGTAGTCGGTCATGTTCCGCGGCGAACGCTCGGCCATGGCAGGCACCTCCGATCGATCCAGCGCTTTACCAGCTTGATCCAGGGAAGGGGACCGGCGAGAAGCACCCCTCCGTCCGTGACTGCCACCACTGCACGTCCGCGCCTCGGCGGTGCGGACATCGTCTTCCTGGCCCTGCTGGTGTTCGTGCCGGCGACCATCGTGGCTGCCTGGCTGCATGCCGGCACCTGGGTCTTCGTGCTGGCGGCGCTGGCGCTGATCCCGCTCGCCCGCTGGATCGGGACGGCGACGGAGGCGGTGGCCGGTCACCTCGGGCCGGGCCTCGGAGGTCTCCTGAACGCGACCTTCGGGAACGCGGCCGAGCTGATCATCGGGATCGCCGCGCTGAAGGCGGGTCAGACGGCGGTGGTGAAGGCGTCGATCACCGGGAGCATCCTCGGCAACCTCCTCTTCGTCTTCGGAGCGACCCTCCTGGCGGCGGGCCTCAAGGAACCGCGGCCGAGGTTCAACGCCACCGCGGCGCTGTCCAGCTCGGCGCTGCTGTACCTGGCGGTGGTGGCGCTGGTGATGCCGGACCTGTTCCACGTGACGCTGGGAGCACGGGTCACGCATCTGATGCGGCCGCTCTCGCTCCTGGTCTCGGTCATCCTGGTGGTGCTCTATGCGCTGAGCCTGCTGTTCTCGGTCCGGACGGCGGGGCAGCTGTACGACGGCGCGGACGCGGTCGAGGCCGAGCTCGAGTCGGAGGGCACGCTCGCGCCGAGGCCCTGGTCGCTCGGGCTCGGCATCGGGGTGCTGCTCGCGAGCACCGCCGCGACGGTGGTGGTCTCCGAGCTGCTCGTCGGCACGCTGGAGCTGGTCATCGAGCACTGGGGGCTCACGCCGACCTTCGTCGGGGTCATCGTCATCGCGGTGGTGGGCAACGCCGCCGAGCACAGCACCGCGGTGCTCCTGGCGCTGCAGAAGCAGCTCGAGGTCGGGGTGACCATCTGCTTCGAGAGCAGCAAGCAGATCGCGCTCCTGGTGGCGCCGGCGCTGGTGTTCCTCTCCGGACCGCTCGGGCACCCCATCACGCTCGAGTTCAGCCACCTGGAGGTGATGTCGCTCGCGCTCGCGGTGGGAGCCACGACGCTGGTCAGCCTCGACGGCGAGACCCACTGGCTCGAGGGTTCGATGCTGATCGGCGTCTACGCCATCCTGGCCCTGGTCTTCTTCTTCGTCCCGTGAGCGAGCGCACCGAGAGAGCAGGGCTGGCCGACGGCGTGCTGGTGGCGGTGACCGCCATCTGGGGCGCGAGCTTCGTGGTGGTGCAGGACGCGGTCCGGCTCGCCGATCCGTTCACCTTCCTGACCCTGCGGTTCATCCTCGGCGCTGCCGTTCTGACGGCACGCGACTGGCGGGGTCTCCGTGACCGGCGACTGGTGCGCGCGGGAGTGGGCCTGGGAGCGCTGCTCTTCGTCGGCTTCGTGACCCAGACGATGGGCCTGCAGTTCACGACGCCCTCCCGGAGCGGCTTCCTCACCGGGCTCAGCGTGCTGCTCGTCCCCTTCGTGGGGCTGCTGCTCTTCCGGAGGTGGCCGAGCCCGCCGGTGCTGCTCGGCGTGGCGCTGGCGGTCGCGGGCCTCTGGTTCCTCACCGGCGGCATGTCGAGCGCCGGCGGGGAGACGGCGAAGGGAGACCTCCTGACCATCGCCTGCGCGATCGCCTTTGCGTTCTACATCGTGCTCCTCGAGCCGGCGGCGCGGGTACATCGGTCGACCCCGCTGGTCGCGGTGCAGCTGTGGGTGGTGGCGGTGCTGTCGGCGCTCGCGCTGCCGTTCGTGCCCCGGCACCTCGAGGCGACCCCGGCCTTCTGGTGGGCGGTGCTCTACACCGGGGTGATGAGCACGGCCGTCTGCCTGCTCGCTCAGGCCTGGGCGCAGGCGCGGACGACGGCGGTGCGGGCGGCGCTCATCTTCGCGCTCGAGCCGGTGTTCGCGGCGCTCTGGTCGGTGCTGGTGGGCCGGGAGCGGCTCGGGGCCCGGGAGCTCACGGGCGGGACGCTCATCGTCCTGGGGATCGTGGCGGCCGAGCTCGGTGGCGTGCTCTGGGCGCGGAGGCGGGCGGTCACGTCCTGAGGGCTGTCAGCGGCTCGCGCTATGAGTCGCGCCCCGGGCGGCACCGGTCCGTTCTCCGGTAGAGTCCGGACCCACGTCATGCCTGTCGAGCTGCGGCGCGGAGGTCTCCATCTATCGGGCACGGCGCTCTGGCTGGATGCGCACCGGAAGGCGCCGCTTGCCTTCGTGAGCCACGCGCACTCGGACCACATCGCTCGGCACGAGCGGGTCATCGCCACGCGCGCGACGCTCCGGCTCATGGCGCACCGGCTGGGCGCGCTGCCGTCGTGCCTGCCGGTGCCGTACAACCGTCCGTTCGAGCTCGGATCACTGTGCCTGGAGCTGCTCCCCGCCGGGCACATCCTCGGCTCGGCGCAGCTGCGCGTCATCCGGTCCGACGGGAAGCGGGTCACGTACACCGGTGACCTGAACCTCGAGGCCTCGTCGACGGCGGAGCCGGTGCAGGTCGCCGAGTGCGACACCCTGGTGCTCGAGTCCACCTTCGGCCATCCGCGCTACCGGTTCCCGCCGAAGGCCGAGGTGCTGGAGGCGATCGAGTCCTTCGCACGGTCGACGCTGGAGCGCGGCGCGACGCCGGTTCTCCTCGGGTACAGCCTGGGGAAGAGCCAGGAGGTCATCCGGGCGCTGACCTCGCGTGGCCACAGCGTCGTCGCCCACGCCTCGGTCTGCGCCGTCGCCGAGGTGTACCGCTCGCTCGGGGTGGAGGTCGGGGCGGTGCGCCGCTTCGACGGGACGTGGCTACCGGGTGAGGTGGGCGTGTTTCCGCCGCACGTGTGGAAGTTCGAGCGGATCCTCCGGCCGTGGCCGCGGCGGACGGCGATCCTGACCGGGTGGGCGGTCGACGGTGGGACTGCGCGCCGCTACGGGGCGGACGAGGCCTTCCCGCTCTCGGACCACGCCGACTTCGAGGGGCTGGTCTCCTACGCGCGGTCGACGGGCGCGTCCGAGGTGCTCACCCACCACGGGTTTGCCGAGGAGCTGGCGCGGGCCCTGCGGGACCGGGGCATCGAGGCGCGGCCGCTCGGGACGGTCCGGCAGCTCGACCTGTTCGGCTGAGCGCTGGGCCGCGATCACGCTGCGCGCGAGCTGTCTCCGTTCCTGGAGCACCGAGTTGCCCTTGTGGAAACGGGAGGGCCAAGGAGCCTGGTCTGCGCCGTGAACGGGCGGCCTCCGCGAGCCCGAACGCTCCCGTCGGCCCGGCCTCCCCCTCGTCGGATGCGGTCGATGCGTGATCTCACGAGAAGGAGTGTTCGACGAGTGGCCGTCTCCGAGGCTACCGCTCCGCCGGGGCGGGGCGGGGGCCCGAGCGCCCCGATGGCTCGAGGTGCAATAGCAACCAGGCACCCACGACGTGTGAACGGCCTACGAGGAATCACAGGGTTCCAGCTGCTCGATTCGCATCCTCGTGATCGAAGTTGCTATTGCACCTACGCGCTGCAGCCGCGCGCCCCGGGGGGAGTGGCGCGGCGAGAGCGTCGGGCGGTCCAGCCCACGCCTCCGCGAGAGTGGCTCGGCTCGGCGCCCGGAGGGGAGATCGCTCGGCCCCACGCGGTGCGAACTGCCACGGCCCGGGCGAGGCCAGGCCGGTCCGGGCGCCGGAACTCACCGCCCGCTCCTGTCCGCGTTCGCCCCAGGCCGCCGTGCCTCGAGCCGGACGATCGGGCTCACTCCTCCGGCGACTGGACGATCAGCTTTTCCTTGCCGCAGACCGAGCAGCGCAGGTGGACGAACAGGTCCCCCTCGCTGTCCTCGGGAACCGTGCCCGCGGGGATTCCGAGCTCCGTCTGCGCGAGCTCCGGCACCCGCTTCGGGACCTCGGAGGCGGGGAAGGCCTGCAGGGTGAGCATCTCCTTGTCGTGGCACTCGCGGAACTCCGGGCCGTGAAGCCACGCCGGCTCGGTTCCCGCGGGCAGCCGCGAGAGCTGCTCCAGATGCGTCGCGGCCTCCGCGAGGTACGCCAGCCGGCGCAGTCGCGCCTCCTCCGGCAGTCCGGCGTGGGCAGAGAACGCCTCGCCGAGCGCCTGTCGATCGTCCCCCACCGCCATCGCCACCAGATCCAGCGCCGCCTCGTGCGCCTCCACCGCCTCGTCCCAGTTGTTCTCCGGGGTGAACCCCGACTCGAGCAGCGCCTCGAAGAGCTGCGTCGCCGCCAGCCGCCGGCGCACCTCGCCCAGCGCTTCCTCCGCGTTGTGCGCGAGTCGCAGCTCCCACATCGCGCCCGCGACCCGTGGGTCCACCGCGCCGGTGTGGTCGTCCACCTCCAGCTCGGCCCGGAGAAGCTCGCGCAGCGCGTTCGCCGCCGAGAACCGGAACGCCGGCTCCACGCCCACCTCGCGGAGGTACATCACCGCGAACGGCGCCTCCTTCGACCCGAGGCGCAGCGCGGTCTGTGCCCGCTTCACCGCGTCCGGATCCGTCACCGGCCGGCTTCCCTCCAGCCGCGTCTTCACCGCCTCGCGCAGGAGCGACTCGAGCCCGGCGCCCGGAGGAAGCCGGGTGGGCAGCGGCGGCCGCAGACCGGGCGCATCCAGCACCCAGGGGGGAATCGAGCCGAGCCGCTTCAGGCCCCGGTAGAGGAGGGTGCCCGGCGGGTCCTGCGGCTGGAACGGAGGCGGCTCGTCGAAGCCGGACCCGGCCAGGGCGGCCACCGTCGCCTGCCGCTGCTCGCGGGTGAAGGACGTGCTTCCGTGGACCGGGGGCGGCGGTGGCGGAGGTGCCTCCTCACCGTCCAGGCCATGGACCCGGTCCATGTCCACGTCGTCCAGCTCCAGCGCCTCCAGCCCCTGCGCCCCGGAGAAGTCGCAGCGGAGGAGCTTCAGCCGCTCGAACGTCGCGCCGTCCAGGTTCGCGCCACGGAAGTCGCAGTCCTGCAGCCGTCCCCCGTGGAAGTACGCGTTCGACAGATCCGTGTCCCGGAAGCTCACCTTCGAGAGGTCGCACCGGTCCCACTCGCTTCCGACCAGGACCAGGCCGGAGAGGTCGGTGTTGGCGGAGAAGAGGTTCTCGAAGGTCGCGCCCGTGTGGTCGGTGGTGACCGTCCCGGCCTTCCGCTGGCGGTTCCACTCGGTGGAGCCGTTCTTCAGCAGCTCCTCGATTTTCAGGGTCTTCGGCATAGATGGACCCCCAGTCTATCGGTGTGGTTCCATCCGCCGCCCGAGGAAAATGCTCGAGTTTCGCATCGACAGCGACCATGCGGGGGTCCGGCTCGACAAGGTGCTCCGCCAGCGCCTCCCTCGCGTCCCCGCGAGCCACCTCCAGAAGATGATCCGCACCAAGAAGGTGCGAGTGAACGGTCGCCGGGCGCGCCCCGAGCAGCCGCTGGCCGAGGGAGACGTGCTCACCATCCGGGGAGACGAGCGAGCGCTCCTGGGCGAGGCGCCGGTCCCGGCCCGTGCCCCCGCCCCGGAGGAGGTCGCCCGGCTGCGCATCCTCCACGAGGACGCCTGGGTGATGGCGGTGGACAAGCCGTCCGGACTGGCCGTGCACCCGGGGAGCGGCATCCGCGGGGGAACCCTGGTGGACCTGGTCCGCGCCCACCTGGGCCCGAAGGCGGAGCGGAACGGCTTCTCGGCCAGCCCGGCCCACCGGCTCGACCGGGACACCTCGGGGGTCATCGTCGTCGCCAAGCGCCGTCCGGCGATGGTGCACTTCACCGAGGTCTTCACCCACGGTGGGGCGCGGAAGCAGTACCTCACCCTGGCGAAGGGGACGTTTCCTCGCGCCGAGGGACGCATCGACCTGCCGCTCTCCGAGCACCAGCAGTCCGCCGAGTCGAAGGCCCGCCGGGGCGTGAACATGCAGGAGGCGGCGACCCGCTACCGCGTGCTCCGGCAGGGAGGGGAGGCGGCGCTCCTCGAGGTGACGCTCGAGACCGGCCGGACCCATCAGATCCGCCGTCACCTGGCCGCCATCGGGCATCCCGTCGCCGGGGACCGGAAGTACGGGGACTTCGCGTTCAACCGGGACGCGCGGGCTCGCTGGGGCCTGAAGCGGCTCTTCCTTCACGCCGAGCGGCTCGAGGTTCCTCACCCCGAGACCGGGGCGCGGCTCCGCCTGGAGTCACCGCTCCCGTCCGAGCTGGTGGAGGTGCTCCGCCGGGCCGGCATCCCTCCGGCCACAGGCGGGAACCGGGGGCCCTGACTCCGGGGAAGCGGCGTCGGCGCCGGATGATCAGCGCCGGCGACCCCTCCGGCGCGCCAGGGGCCGCGGCCCGCCGGTGTCGGGCGGCTCGCTCCGCGGGACCGGACTCTCCGACCCGGCGACGCCCAGGATCCAGGTGCGGAAGGCGATGACCGCCGGGTGGTTCTCGGAGCGCGGCGGATACACCAGGTAGTGCGCGTAGCGGTCGAGGATCCGGTTCCCGGTCAGCGCCACCAGCCGCCCGGACTCGATGAGCGGGCGGGCCATCGTCAGCCGTCCCATCGCCACGCCCATCCCCTCCATCGCCGCCCGCTGGAGCGCATCGGTGTCGTCGAACGCGGCGACCCACCGGGTGGGCGGGGTGCCGCCGTAACGCTCGAACCACGCCTGCCACCGCTCGTTGAGGTCACGGAGCAGCGGCACGCCGGTGAAGTCCCCCTGGGCCACCCGCGGGAACCGGCGCAGCAGCTCGGGGCTGCAGACGGGGATGACCCACTCCTCGAAGAGGAGGTGCGTGCGGAGCTCCGGCCAGCCTCCCTGCCCGAAGCGGATCGCGACGTCGACGTCCTCCCGGTCGAAGTCCACGACGTCGATCGACGACTGGAGGTTCAGCTCCACCTCCGGGTGGACCGCGGTGAAGCCCGGAAGCCTTGGAATGAGCCAGCTCGAGGCGACCGACGGCATGACGCTCACCGTGAGGGCGTTCGGGTTCCGGATCGGCTGCGGAGCCAGCGCCGCCGAGATCGCGTCGAGGTGCGGCGCCACCTGTCCGAACAGCCGCTCCCCGGCCGGGGTGAGGCTCAGCCCGCGCGGACCGCGGTGGAACAGCCGGTGACCCAGGAGCTCCTCGAGGCCCCGCATCTGGTGGCTCAGCGCGCTCACCGTGACGTGGAGGGAGGCCGCCGCCCGGGAGAGGTTTCGCGCCCGGGCCGCGGCGACGAACCCCGGGAGCACGTGGAGAGGGACCTTGCTCATCTTGAATACCGTTCAACCCGACCTTGAGAAACTATCGCGTGTTGCCCACGGGTGCCCCGAATTACACCTTCGGCCGTACTCAAGTCTGAGGAGTCCGTCATGAGCATCTGGAGCGACCTGCTGTCCCTGCACGGATACGTCATCCGCCCCCACAACGACGACGCCGAGCCGGCACGCCCCCGGCCGGTGACCTCCGCCGAGGCGGATCACCTGCGGGAGCTGATCGGCTGCCGCGCGCCATCCACGCCCCGGCCGGAGCCGAAGGGCCCGCTGCTCGGAGTCCACGGCCTCGCTTGACGGGGCGCCCGGGCATCGAGTAACCATCTGGTTACCGATGCATCGGGCCCGAGCAGACGCCGACGTCTTCCGCGCCATCGCCGACCCCACCCGGCGCGCGCTGCTGGATCGCCTCCGCGCCGGCGGGCGGCCGGTGGGTGAGCTCGCCAGCGAGTTCCGCACCAGCCGCCCCGCCATCTCCAAGCATCTCCGCGTCCTCCGCCAGGCCCGCCTCGTCCGCGAGCGCCGCGAGGGTCGTCTCCGGCGGTACGAGCTCACCCCGGGCCCGCTCGCCGAGGCGTTCCGGTGGATCGAGAGCTACCGCGCCTTCTGGGCGCTGAACCTCCAGAGCCTGAAGCGCCACCTCGAGGGAGGAGACCGATGACCGCAGTGGCCGATGTGCAGGCGCGAACGGTGCACGCCACGGTGGAGATCGCCGCGACCCCCGACGCCGTCTTCCGGGCGCTCACCGATCCGGACGAGCTGGCCCGCTGGTGGGGAAGTCCCGAGCTCTACCAGACGCACGACTGGAAGCTGGACCTTCGCCCCGGAGGCAGGTGGAGCTGCCAGGCCCGGAGCGCGGAGGGCACCGGCGAGGTGCGCGGCGAGGTGCTCGCGGTCGATCCGCCCCGGCTCCTCGAGGTCAGCTGGGAGCCGAGCTGGGAGGAGTACAAGCGGAGCATCATCCGCTACACGCTGGAGAAGGTCCCCGGCGGAACGCGGCTCAGCCTCTTCCACAAGGGACTCCCGTCCGAGGAGTCGACGAAGGGCCACGGCGAGGGCTGGACCCGGGTGCTCGGCTGGCTCGTGGCGCGGCTCGCCGGAACGGGAGCCGCCCGCTCGTCGGCCTAGGCCCGGCGCCGCCGCCGTGCCAGCGCGACGAGCCCGAGCAGCGACAGCCACGGCGCGGGGGACCCGGGCGCGGTGGTGCATCCACCGGTCGAACCGCCTCCGCTGGGCGTGGCCGGAACCTTGACCGTGAGCGCCGAGACGTTGGCGGCGCTGGTGGCGGAGACGGAGTCCGCGGTCGTGACGGCCGTCCCGTTGCCGTCCGCGGCCGTGGCCCCCTTGAGCATCGTCGCGAAGGTTCGCGTGTCACCGACCTGGAGGTCGCCGAGCTTGCAGGGGAAGGCCGTGGTGCAGTCACCCGAGTTCGAGACGAAGGTCAGACCGGTCAGGGTGCTACTCACGGTGACCGCAGGAGCGACGTACGGCCCCGGGTTGTGCACCGTGTACGTGAACGAGCCCTGCTGCCCCTCGTTCAGAGAGCCGGGGCCCTGGCCGGAGATCGCGAGGTCCACCGGGAACCAGCCGATGTCCCGCATCAGGAGCGGCGTCAGGTCCAGCGAGTGGGTGAGGTCCGGGTTGATGACCGGCTCCATCAGAAGATTCGGGAACGCCGTCTTGTCCCAGTGGGACACGGACGAGCCGGATTCGAAGGTGGTGGGCGCGTACAGCAGCGCTCGGTCCGACGCGTCCGCACCCGCCCGACCTTGCCCCGTGTCGCGGGTGAACTCGGCGTGGACCTCGCCTGCGCCGATCGCCCCCTTCAACGTGGTTCCGTCCGCCTGGCTGACCATTGCCACGGGAATCACGACGTCGAGCGCGTCGTCGCCGGCCGGGGTTCCCGGATTGATGATGGCCGTCACGACGTTGTTCGCGACCACGAGCCCGATGGCGCCGGCGTCCTGGGCATTCCGCGCCTTCTCCACGAACGGGCAGCCCGCGTCGTTCGGTCCGCCACGGTCGAGGATCGCGATCTTTCCGTCGAGCGCGGCGAGCCGGCCCTGTGCCGAGCAGCCCCAGCCGGTCGAGCCGACGCCGAGCGGGCCGGAAATTCCTCCATCCAGAGGGATTGCGCCGCCGAACTGCGCCGCCGCGATGGCGTAGCCCTTCACCGCCGAGGGTGTGTTCGGTGCGGAGGTCACGTTGAGGATCGGTGGAAGAGCGAGGACGGCGGGCACCGCCGCGGTCACGGCGGCGCCATCCCATGCGAGCGCTCCGCTGATGGCCGAGGCCGCTCGCGCCGAGGGCGTCAGCTCGGTCCAGTGCTTTCCGGTGCTCTCGTCGTACAGAAAGTAGGACCAGATGTCCGGCTCGTTGTTCGCCGGAAAGTTGCCGCTCTGCGGGTCAGAGAGGCTCAGGAATCCGAGCCCGTGGCCGAACTCGTGCAGGACCACGGTCAGCAGGTCGATGGCGCCTTCGTGCTTGTTGTCCAGGCCGTAGTACCAGGTGAGACCGCCGCAGTTGGCGGTCTGTGGCGTGTCGAGGCTGGAATTGAAGCGCGCCAGGATGTCGTAGTCGTTCGGGTCGCTGCCCGTCCCCGACAGGATCTGGACGCCGGCAAAGCGCGCGGTCTCGGCGGAGACGTACCAGGTCTTCGCCTTCGGAAAGAACGTCGGCGGAATGCCGGCGTCGAGCGTCGGGTCGTCGCTGGAGAAGAAATTCGTGGGGCCGGCGCTCCCGAGGACCGCGCCCGTCGTGGTGCAGTCGAGCGGCTGGAAGTGCGCGATGACGGAGATCGGGACATCGCTGTCCAGGTTCTGACCCCAGATCTCCGCAGCCTTCTGGAACACGATCAGTCGCTGGGCCCCGAGAGTCGTTCCGGTGTTGCCGCCGACCGGGGTCCTCGGAGTGGGATCGTTGAAGCCGGTGTTCGCTCCGTCTCCGTTCGTGATGATGATGGTCGCGCTCGCGAGCGCGGCGGGCGCGGCAAGGAACAGGGCCGTGCCGAGAAGCGTCCGGAGCGACCTCACTGGCCGGCTCCGTTCCCCGCGGTGAGGAAGGCCTCGGCCGCCGGTGCGCTGTCGACGCAGCTCACGATCGGTTTCCCGTCCGGACCGACGCGCGCGACCATCACCTGACTGAAGCCGTTCGGGAGGCTCAGCTGGCGGATGCTCTGCCCGCTGGGCAGGGTCACCTTGCTCTGCTGGATGCCGGAGCGATCCGTCGCCACCCGCACTGCCTCGACCACCTGCGCCGTCTGCGCGGCGACGGTCGGCGACGCGGCACTCCGCTCGGGCGCCGCGTTGCAGCCGGCCAGCCCGCAGAGCGCGAGCACCACCCACGCACCGCCGCGGGCGGCACGTCCCAGATCTCCGTACATGCGTCCTCCAGAACTCTCCTGAACCCCGAAGCCTAGGACACTCGCCTCGCTCGACGGCAGCCTCCCCGCGCTTCGTTGCTCCTGGCCGCGTCGGTCGGCCTCGCACCTGGGTGGCCCCGGCGGTGACGACTCCCCACCCCGGCACGGAGTGGACTCCACCCCTGCAGGTCCGGGCTCCCGCTAGAAGGCTCTTCGGCCCTCGACCTCGGTCACGAGCCGCTTCCGGTAGTCGTGGTAGTCCACCTCGACCGCGTGCCGGATGGAGTCGGTGAAGCGGAAGTCCGGGTGGTCCAGCTCCCGGCGAATCGCCGCCTCGATGTTCGCCGGCCGCTTCCAGGCGCCGAGCAGCGCCCGCGCCACCAGCCGCCCCTGCCAGTCGGACAGCGGCCAGATGCATCCCTGCGGCTGGAACAGCCCGATGAAGAAGAGGTCCTCGAAGCGGGGATGGAAGATCTTGAGGTACAGCGGCACCTCTCGCCCCGAGTAGTCCCCCACCTCCGCCGCGTCCAGGACCGGGAAGCGCGTCACGTAGCCGGTCGCGGCGATGATCGCGTCGAACTCCGCCGAGCTGCCGTCCCCGAAGTGCACCGTCTTTCCCTCGAAGCGAGCGATGTCCGGCCGCGGATGGATGCGCCCGTGGCGGATGAAGTACAGCAGCTCGGAGTTGATGGTCGGGTGCGCCTCGAACGGGCCGTGCTCCGGCTCGGGGAGCCCGTAGTGCGAGTTCTTTCCCTGCACCAGCCACACGGTGAGCTTCCCCATCTGCTGCCGGATGCCCTTGGGAAACTTGCGCATCAGCCGGTCGTTGATCACGTCCGTCGGCAGCCCCATCAGGAACTTGGGCACGAACCAGTAGCCGCGGCGCATGCTGATCTCGGTGCGCGCCGACACGCGTGAGGTCTCCACCGCGATGTCACACGCCGAGTTCCCACCGCCGATGACCAGCACGCGCTTGCCCGTGAACGGCGCGGCCGCCTTGTAGTCGTGGCTGTGGAGAAGCTCGCCGTCGAACGTGCCCGGGTAGCTCGGCATGCGCGGATCCCAGTGGTGACCCGATGCCACCAGCAGCGCGTCGAACTCCTCGTGCCGCCCGTCCTTCAGCGTGACGGTCCAGCCGCCCGCCGCCCGCGGCCGCGCGCTCGTGACCTCGGTCCGGAGCTGGAGCACGCGGTCCACGCCGAAGTGCCGGGCGTAGCTCTGGAAGTAGGCCTTCAGCTGCGCGTGCCCCGGGTAGTCGGGGTACCCGTCCGGCATCGGAAAGTCGTCGTACTGCGAGAGGCGCTTGCTGGAGATGATGTGCGTCGTCTCGAACACGCTCGAGTGGCCCGGCTCCGGCGAGTAGATCCAGTTGCCGCCCACCTCGGCGTTGCGGTCGTACACCACCACTCGCTGGAAGCCGGCCGCCAGGAGGTTCTTCGCCGCGGCGATGCCCGACGGGCCGGCGCCGAGCACGCACACGCGCTGCTCGGTTCCGCGGGAAGCCTGGACGGGGCGTGCCTGCATGCTCGGCGTCCACGTTCTCACAACCGTGCGGCCGGATGGCAGCAGGGGAGGGATTCCCGGAGGCTTCTGATAACGTCACCCTCCGCTTCAGCCCCATGACGTCCCCGCCCATCCCCGAGTCTCCCCCGCCCGAGGACCGCTCCCGGCACCGGCTGATCCTCACCGAGCGGCCGCCTCCCCCTCCCGGACCGCCCTGGAAGTTCTGGGCGCGGCGCGGCGGAAAGCTCGTCGCCTTCCTCCTCCTGGTGGGCACGACGGCCGCCGTCGTCGGAGCGATCGGCGTCTACTACGCGTTCAGCGAGGGACTGCCCGACATCCCGCGCGTTGCCGCCTGGGCCCCGCCGATCCTCACCGAGGTCTACGCCGACGACCAGGTGCTCGCGGGCGAGTTCTACGACGAGCGCCGCAAGGTCGTTCCCTACGAGCGAATCCCCAAGCGGCTGGTGCAGGCCTTCATCGCCTCCGAGGACGCGAGCTTCTTCGACCACCCGGGCATCGACGCCTTCGGCACCCTGCGCGCCGCGATCAAGACCGTGCTCAAGAAGTCCACCGGCGCCGGCAGCGTCCAGGGCGGATCGACCCTGACCCAGCAGACCGCGAAGGCGCTCCTCATCTCCTCGGAGGGCTTCGCGAAGGCGACCAAGCGCAGCGGTGCGGCCGGCCTCAAGCGCAAGGCCCGCGAGGCGATCCTCGCGCTTCGCCTGGAGAAGGCGCTGCGCAAGGAGGAGATCCTCTACCTGTACCTGAACGGGGTCTACCTGGGGCACCACAGCTACGGCGTGCAGGCCGCGGCCGAGAATTACTTCCGCAAGGACGTGCGGGACCTCACCCTGGCCGAGGCGGCGCTCATCGCCGGCCTCCCGCAGGCCCCCAGCAAGTACTCGCCATTCCTCAATCCTCGTTCTGCCAAGGCGCGCCGCGGCTACGTCCTCGGGCAGATGAAGGACAAGGGGATGATCTCCAGGGCCGAGTACGACGCCGCGATGGCGGAGGAGATCCACGTCTACCCGGTGGAGGACGTCTTCCACGAGTTCGCGCCCTACTTCGTCGAGCAGATGCGCAAGGACGTCGTCCAGCGCTACGGCAACCCCACCTTGCTCCGCGGCGGCCTCAAGGTCTTCACCACCATGGACTCGGAGAAGCAGCGCGCCGCGCAGGACGCGATGCTCGGCGGGCTCCTCGCGGTGGACAAGCGGCAGGGATTCCGCGGGCCCGTCCTGACCCTCGAGACACCCGAGCAGCGAAAGGCCTTCGTCGACCGGAGCGAGAAGGCGCTCGAGGGCAAGCCCATCGAGAACAACCGGTACTACGTCGCGCTGGTGACCGCGGTCGACGACACCCGGGTCGACGTGCAGGTGGGCACGCACAAGGGCGTGCTCCCGCTGCTCGGCATGCGCTGGGCGCGCAAGGTGAACCCCGAGGCCTACTACCCCTCGGCGATGCTCACCTCGGCGAAGAAGGTGTTGAAGCCGGGTGACGTCATCGTGGTGCGCTCGGTCCAGGCGAAGGACCTGACCGACGACCGCGAGCAGTTCGACAAGAAGCTCTTCGATGCGCTCCCCCAGAACGTTCAGCTCTACCGGCTGGAGCAGGAGCCCGAGCTCCAGGGCGCGCTGGTCTCCATCGATCCGCATCGCCAGTACCTGTCGGCGATGGTCGGCGGCTACGACTTCGACGCCAACGAGTACAACCGCGCGTTCCAGGCCTGCCGCCAGCCGGGCAGCAGTTTCAAGCCGCTGGTGTACTCGGCGGCCCTGGAGAAGCTCGAGTGGACCGAGGCCCACGTCATCGTGGACAGCCCCATCGTCGAGAATGACCCCGAGCACCAGGTCCGCTGGAAGCCCGAGAACTACACCGAGGACTTTCACGGGGACGTGCTGCTCCGCACCGCGCTCGTGAACTCGATGAACATCCCCGCGGTGAAGACCTTCATCGCGGTGGGCATCGAGCCCATGTCCCAGTGGGTGAAGAAGATGGGAATCACCACGCCGATGAACCGCGACTTCTCGGCGGCGCTGGGCAGCTCCTGCGTCTACCCCTTCGAGCTCGCCGGCGTGTACGCGACCTTCAACCGGCTGGGGGTCAAGAAGCCGACCTTCATGCTGCGGAAGATCGAGGACCGGTACGGGCGCACGCTCGAGGACCACACCGCCTTCGACGATCCGTGGGCCTCGCTCGGCGATCGGATCGGCGGCGGCTATGCGCGGCTCTACGCGCCCGGCGAGCAGGTGATGCAGCCGGAGACGGCGTGGATCCTGACCGACCTGCTCCGCGGTGTGGTGCGCGAGGGCACCGGCACCCCGGCGCAGAGGCTGGGCAAGCCGGCGGCGGGCAAGACCGGGACCACCAACGACTCGTTCGACGCCTGGTTCGCCGGGTTCACCCGCGACCTCGTGACGGTCGCGTGGGTGGGCTACGACCTGAACCCGCACCCGCTCGCTCGCTACGAGACCGGCGGCCGCGCCGCGCTCCCCATCTGGCTGAGCTACATGCAGCGCGCGCTGGACGGGAAGCCGCAGCCGGAGTTCGCGCCGCCGGACTGGCTGGTGGACTCGCTGGAGCGGAAGGTCATCGACACCAAGACGGGGAAGATCGCCTCCAACGCGAGCCGCACCGCCGCGGTCATGTGGTTCAAGAAGGGCACCGCGCCGGACGAGAAGACGCCGCCCAAGGACAGCGTCGACCCGTCGAAGTTCATGACCTTGCCGAATTGACGGGTCTGACTCCTGATTTGCCCATTACCCGGGCGACGACCGCGTCGGGCACGAGGCGCGCGGCCCGGGTGGCGAGCACCATCGGCCACGGGTAGGCGAAGAGCTTCTCGCCCCGGAGGATCGCGCGGCCCATCCGGTCCGCCGCGTCGTCGGTCTCGAGCAGGAACGGCATCTTGAACTTGTTCTTCGCCGTCATCTCGCTCTTCACGAAGCCCGGGTTGATGCAGGTGACCTGGACGCCGGCGCTCTTGAGGTCCAGGTGGAGGCCGTCGCAGTACACCTGGAGGAACATCTTGGTCGCCGCGTAGACGCCCATCTTCGGGGTGACGATCCAGCCAGCGAGGGAGGAGATCCCGACGAGGTGGCCACGGCCGCGCTCGGCCATGCGCGGGGCGAGGGTCGCGAGCGTCGCCGTCGCGCCGATGACGTTGACCTGGATCATCCGCTCGACCTTGTCCCAGGTGTCCTTGCGCGGGTTGGCCTCGCCGCCCACGCCGGCGTTGGCGATGACGACGTCGAGACCTCCGTCGGCCTTCGCGTCGAGCTCGGGCAGGACCCGCCGGATGGCGGCCACGTCCGAGACGTCGAGCGTGAGCGGGACGATGCTGCCCGGTCGGGCGGAGGCGTCGGCGGCGAGGGAGTCGAGCAGCTCGGTGCGGCGCGCGGCGGCCCACACGGTCGCGCCGCGGCGGGCGAACCAGAGCGCGAGGGCACGGCCGAGGCCGCTGGACGCGCCGGTGACCAGGACGTTTCGAGGGGAGTCGTTCACGAGGGCGTGCATCCTGACGCAGGGGAGGGCGGGCCTCCAGACGGGACGAGGGATCCGGAGCGGCAAGGCCCCTGGGGACGGGGGTGCGACCGGGACGCCGCCACGGTGGCTCTGCCTCTCGGCGTGCGCGACCTCGAACGCTCCCCGAGCCGTGCAGGTCTGCGCAGTCCGATGCGACCACGACCCTCTGCGCGTGACTGCAGCGCCAGGCGCGAGGCCGCGAGTGCGGCGGCTCCGGTCCTCCTGTTTCCCATGCTGCGTGTGGGAACCAGATCCGGGCACTCCCCGGAGGGAGGGGTCGCGGGGGTCCGAAAGCGCCCGAAAATGATTCCCACGTCGAGCGTGGGGATCCGCTTCGTCTCCTCGATGATTCCCACGAACCTGCTGGGAATCAGAATCGGGCACCTCGGACCCCCACGAGGACCCCTCGCCCGGGACCGCCCGAAAGTGATTCCCAGGCGTCCGATGAGAATCCGCGGCGCTCGCACGTGCTGCCGCGTGTCGGCGAGCTCGCCGGTCGTCCCGGCGGTTCGCAGGCCGAAAGCTCCGCCGCCGTCCGCCGCCGGTCCGGCCAGTGCAGCCGGCGACCGCGCGGCCTCCGCGGGCTCGCGCATGCTCGGGAGCCGGTCGCTCCCCGGAGATCCTTCATGCGCCCCGTCCTCGCTCTCCTCTCAGTGCTGCTCCTCACGCGCGCCGGGCCGGCCGATGCTCCGGACGCGCCGGGCCCGCGCATGTTCGAGCGACTGAAGACCCTGGCCGGCGAGTGGGACGGAACCTTCGAGTGGTCCGGCGGCCGCACCGGCTCGGGCAACCTCCGCGTCACGTACTCCCTGACCGGAGGCGGCTCGGCAGTCGTCGAGACCCTCGTGATGGGCGGCCTCCCGACGATGACCACCGTCTACCATCTGGACGGCAACGACCTCCGGATGACTCACTACTGCGCCGCCCGGAACCAGCCGCGGCTCCGCGCAGTCCGCTTCGACGACGCGCAGCAGTCCGCCGAGTTCACCCTCGTGGACGTCACCGGCGTCGGGCCGAAGAACCCCGGACACGTCCAGGCCTTGTTCGTGCGGCTCATCGACGCCGACCGCCTCAACCTCCGCTTCACCTTTGGCGGCGGCCCCGGCAAGCCCGCGGTGGAGAACATCCTCGTCAAGCGGATCGCGCCGAGCTGAGCCCGGGGCGCGCCCACCGCGCTCGGGTGGCCAACGCAGCGCCCGGACCCGGGCCCGAGCTCCGCGCGCCTTTCGGTATCTGCCGCGGGCCTCCACGTCCCGGAAGGATCGTCCAGGGTCGGCGTGCTCATCCTCGGGGGTGATTCAGCGCATCCGCTTCCGTCGCGCGGACCGGACACGTCGCCGGGGCACCGTGCGGCCGGTGAGCGCGGCGAGGACAGCCGGGTACACCCGGGGACTCCGGGGCAGTCCGAGGTGCCCGACCCCACCGACCATCGTGATGCGCTCCGGCGGGAAGACGGGGGCGCCGCGGTAGCTCTGCGCCCGCGCGCTCGCCACGTGCACCAGCCCGTCCCCGAGCAGCCACGACAGGAGGTGCTGCGGGTCCGTGTGCAACGTGCCGATGATCGCGTGGTGGGTCCCCTGGACAGGAAATGGAACCCAGCTGCCGTCCGGGACCAGATCGCCGCGGGCGAGGTTCTTCACCCCCGCGCTGCGGAGATCCGCGACGGCCCCGACGAGCTTCGTCCAGGGATTGGGCAGCGATTTCAATAGCGAGGTGGTGACGCGGCCGAGCCGCTCGAGCGGCGCGCCGAGATGCGGCACTCCGAGGTGCACGGTGTGACGGACGCGACCCACCCAGGCCGCCGAACGCGCGAGGCCGTGCTGGAGCGCGCTCCGCACGACGAGGCCGCCCATGCTGTACCCGACGAGCGCGATCTCGGTCGCCTCGACCGGCCACGAGGTCACGAGCTGCTCGAAGAGCGCGTCCGCCGCCGCGCCGCTGTCCTGGATGCTGCGGCCGGTATTGTAGCGGACGAACACCGGAGTGAAGCCGGCGTCGCGCTCGAGCAGCGACCCGTAGCTCGTGCGCGGCCGCTCCGGGAAGCTCCAGACGGACTCGGTCACCCCCAGCCCATGCACCCAGAGCGAGAGCCGCCGCCTCGCACGGGGAAAGGCCTCACGCAGGGATGCCGGCTCGGGTGTGACGGTTCGACCGCGGCGGACGATCCGGATCTCACCTGCCAGCCCCGCGGCATGCAGGCGGTCACCGACGGACGCCTGGACGACCGCGGTCAGATCCGAGAGCACGGTCGAGCGCTGCGACCTCCTCGGCCGTGGGCGGGGCACGACTCAGAGCTTCCAGAATGGCTTCAGCGCCTCGCGGCTCGCCTCGATGACGTGCAGCGCCTCGCGGCTCGCCCCGTGCGGGAACTCGTCGCGCCGTCCGCCCATCACCTCGAGGCAGGCGTGCACGCTCCGCGGAAGCCCGACCAGCGAGTACCCACCCTCGAGCAGCAGCACCAGCCGGCCGCCGGCGACCTCCTCGGCGAGTGACTTCACCGCGCTGCACATCGCCGCGAAGCCCCGCTCGGTGCAGAGCATGCCGCCGAGCGGGTCGTCCTCGTGCGCGTCGAACCCCGCCGAGACGATGACCAGGTCCGGCCGGAACGCCTGCGCCACCGGGAGGAAGAGCTCGTGAAACGCCGCGCCCAGGTCCGCGTCGGTTCGCCCGGCGGGGAAGGGCACGTTCACCGTGTACCCGGCCCCGGCCCGCTCGCCCGTCTCGTGAGCCGCGCCTGTACCCGGGTAGAACGGGTACTGGTGCACCGACTGGTAGAGCACGTCCCCGCGCTCCCAGAACACCGCCTGCGTCCCGTTCCCGTGGTGCACGTCCCAGTCGAGGATCAGCACCCGCGACGCGCCGAGCGCCCGTGCCGCCTCCGCCGCCACCGCCGCGTTGTTGATGAAGCAGAACCCCATCATCCGGTCCGGCTCGGCGTGGTGCCCCGGAGGCCGCACCAGCGCGAAGGCCGTCCGGTGCGTACCGGCCAGCACCGCCTCCACCGCCTCGATCGCCGCGCCCGCCGCAGCCAGCGCCGCGTCGTGCGTTCCGGGTGAGGCGAACGTGTCTCCGTCGATGGCGACGTGCGCTCCGGCGATGCTCCTGAACTCCTCCAGCAGCTCCGGACCGTGCACCCGGGCGATCTCGTCGGCCGTCGCCATCCGCGGCGCCCGGAGCTCCAGGGCCGGAAGCCGATGCTGCTCGAGATACTCCAGCGTCCGCGACAGGCGGAGCGGGGATTCGGGGTGCCCGCGCCCCGGCTGGTGCTGGAGGAACAGCGGGTGGGTGAGGACCAGGACGGGCGAGGACACGGTGCGGAAGACGACGACTGTAGCGCACCGCCCCGGGCCAGGCCCCGCCTCAAACGACTGCTCGCCGGACGGGTCGGGGAGAGTACAGTCCCGGTCGATCCGTGGTGCGGTGGCTCCGAAAACTCGGGCTGCGCAACGCGCTGTTCGGCGTCTCCAGCCTCTCGCTCCTGCTGCTGCTGGCGGCCATCCTGTTCTACGTCTCCCATGACGCCAGCCTCCTCGCCGCCATCCACCGGGGGGACGAGGCCGACGTCCTCAGCCAGCTCCGGCGCACCCTGCTCCTGGCGATGCTCGTGGGCTCGGTGGCCTTCGCCGGCCTGCTCTGGGCGCTCGGCCGCCTCGTCCTGAGCCGCCCGCTGGAGCAGATCCTCGTCACCGCGCGACGGATGAGCGAGGCGGACCTCACCCAGACCGTCACCCTCGCCGGGACCGACGAGCTCGCCGTCATCGGCGGGGCGCTGAACCGCATCGGACAGGGGCTCCGCGACACCCTCTCCCGGGTGCGCGCCGTCAGCGAGGCGGTGGGCGCGGTCATCGACCAGCTCTCCCGCTCCGGCGTCCAGGTCACCTCGGGCGCCACCACCATCCAGTCCCAGGTCAGCGAGACCAGCCGCTCCATGGCGGAGACGGTGGGGACGCACCAGGAGGTGGCAGCGAACGTGGAGGCGCTCCAGCGCACCGCCGAGGAGAGCACCGCCCGCATCGCGGAGATCGCCCGGCGCAACGAGGAGGTCGCCGAGGGCGTGGAGCAGATGGCGGCCAGTGTCCAGGAGACCACCGCTGCCATCGACGACATGACAAGGAGCATCCTCGACGTCGCGAAGGCCATCGAGGAGCTCGGCGGCTCGACCGAGGAGACCTCCTTCAGCATCAAGCAGATGGACGTCAGCATCGGCCAGGTGGAGACCAACGCCAACGAGACCGCGCGCCTGTCGGAGCAGGTCTCCGCCGAGGCCGCGAGCGGCGTGCAGTCGCTCCAGAAGACCCTCGCCGGCATCGATCGCATCCGCGAGTCGAGCGAGCTCGCCGCCCGCGTCATCGAGGGGCTCGGCCGGCGCGTGGGCGAGGTGGTCGCCATCCTCGACGTCATCGACGAGGTGGCCGAGCAGACCAACCTCCTCGCCCTCAACGCGGCGATCATCGCAGCCCAGGCCGGTGAGCAGGGCAAGGGCTTCGCCGTCGTGGCCGACGAGATCAAGGAGCTGGCCGAGCGCACGGGCGCATCCACGAAGGAGATCTCCGAGCTCATCGCCCGGGTGCAGGAGGAGAGCCGGAACGCGGTGGGCGCAGTGGAGCAGGGCGTTAAGCACGTCCTGGAAGGCGTCGAGCTGGGCCGCGAGGCCGAGACCGCCCTCAAGCGCATCAGCGCCACCGCCAACCGGAGCACGGTGATGGTGAAGGCCATCGCCCGGGCGACGGTCGAGCAAGCCCGCGGAAGCCGCAGCGTCACCTCGGCGGTCCAGCGCATCGCCGACACGGTCCAGTCCGTGACCCAGTCGGCCCAGGCGCAGGCCCGCGGCACCGCCCGCATCACCCGGTCCGCCCAGCACATGCAGACCGTCACCGCCGACGTCCAGCGGCGCAGCCAGGAGCAGGCCGCGGGGAGCCGGCTCGTCACCCGGGGCCTCGAGGCCATGCGAGAGCGGGTCCAGCAGCTGGACCGCGCGCAGCGCGAGCAGACCCGCGGCTCGTCGGTCGTCCAGAAGACCCTGGAGGCCATCCGCGGCGTCAGCGAGGAGCAGGCCCGGACCGTCCGTCAGCTGGAGGAAGCCATTGCCCGCCTCCAGGAGGAGGCCGAGGTGCTCCGCAGCGAGGTCCGTCGCTTCCGTCTATGAATGTCGGCGTGAAGCCGGCACGCCGAGCGCCCTCCGAGGGCTGGATGGTCTTCCTCGTGGGAGCGGTGCAGTTCATCAACATCTGGGACTTCGTGATCGTGATGCCGCTGGGCCCCGACTTCGCCCGGGCCCTGGACATCCCGCTGTCCCACCTCGGGCTGCTCGGCGGCGCCTACACCGCGGCAGCGGCGATCGCCGGCATCGCCGGCTCCACGTTCCTCGACCGGTTCGATCGTCGGCCGGCGCTGGCGATCGCGATGACCGGCCTCGTGCTCGGAACGCTCGCCGGCGGGCTGGCCTGGAGCTTTCCCACGCTGCTCGCCGCGCGCTTCCTGGCGGGCGCGTTCGGAGGCCCGGCGACATCCCTCTCGCTGTCGATCATCGCCGACGTGGTTCCACCGGAGCGGCGCGGGAAGGCGATGGGCGCGGTGATGGGGGCCTTCTCGGTGGCGTCGGTCATCGGCGTTCCCCTGAGCCTGCAGCTGTCGGTGTGGGGCGGGTGGCGGCTGCCCTTCCTCGTGGTGGGTGGCCTCGGCCTGGTGGTCACCGCGTCGGTCGCGGCCTCGCTCCCCAGCCTCCGCGCGCACCTCACGCGGCGGGCGGAGAGCGTCGCCCCGCGGCTGCCCCTGTTTCGTCCGCTGGTGCTGACCTCGTACGCCATGACGGCGGTGACGATGGCGGGCGGGTTCCTGGTCATCCCGAACATCTCGGCCTACCTCCTCACCAACCTCGTGCTGCCGCGTAACCAGCTGCAGTGGGTGTATGGCATCGGCGGCGTCGTCAGCTTCGCCACGCTCCGCGGCGTGGGCAGGCTGGTGGACCGCTTCGGGAGCTTCCGGGTCGGGACCGTGGCCTCGCTGATCCTCGCCGGTGCCTTCGACGTCATGTTCGTCCATCCACCTCGCGCGGTGGCCGGGGCCGCGCTGGCGATGTCGATCTTCCTCTTCTTCGCGCTCTCGTCCCGGAACGTGAGCTACAACACCCTCGCCTCGCGCGTGCCCGAGCCGCCGGAGCGCGCGCGGTTCATGTCCTTCCAGTCCGCAGTGCAGCACCTCGCGAGCGCGCTCGGCGCGAGCGTCTCGGCGCAGGTTCTGTTCGTGCAACCCGACGGCAGCCTGGGCAACGTGCCGATGCTCGGCCGGATGGCGATCGCCCTGACCCTGCTGCTGCCCCTCTTGCTCTTCTTCGTCGAGCGCGGGGTCCGACGGCGGGTCCCACCTCCGGAAACGTTGCCCGACAGCCTCCCCGGGGGAATGGCAACCCTCTCCAAGAAGGTTTAAGAGCGAGCAAGCGATGTTCAACCTTGGTGCCGGCGAGATCGCAGTCATCCTGATCGTCGCCCTGCTGCTGCTCGGCCCGGACAAGCTCCCCGAGCTGGCGCGGGGGATCGGCAAGTTCGTGCGCGAGTTCCGCCGTCAGACCGACGACGTGCGGGGAATGGTGGAGCGCGAGTTCTACAAGATGGACCAGGAGGTCTTCGCCGAGGAGCAGCCCAAGCGGATCGAGCCTCCCCCGTCCACCGAGGCTGCGCCTGCGGCCGCAGAGGCCGCGCCCGCCGAGGCCGAGGCGTCCGCCGGCGCGAAGCCGGAGGGGGAGCTGCCCCCGCCGACCTACCCCTCCGTCTTCCCGCCTCCCGAGGGCGTGGTCGCCGCGAAGCCGTCCTCGGCAGCGCCGCTCGGGCTGGAGCCAGCTGCGCAGGCTCCGACGGCGTCGACCGAGCCGCCCACCGCCCCCGCGGCTGAACCGGCAGCACCCGCGCGCCCCGGGGGCGAGCCCGCCTCCCATGGCTGAGGAGGAGCCACTCCAGTCACGGATGAGCCTCGCCGAGCACCTCGGCGAGCTGCGGTCGCGCCTGCTCCGGGTGGTCATCGCCATCCTGGTGCTCGGCATGGCGGGGCTCGCCTTCGCCCGTCCCATCTTCGGCTTCCTCATGAAGCCGGTGCTCGATGCGCTGCCGCCGTCGGAGCGGAGCCTCATCTACACCTCGGGCATCGAGGAGCTGAACGTGCTGATGAAGGTCGGCCTGTACGCCGGCATCTTCCTCGCCACGCCTGTGCTCCTGACGCAGATCTGGGGGTTCGTCGCGCCGGGCCTCTACCCCCGCGAGCGAAAGTACGCGTTCCCCTTCGTGATGCTCGGCACGATCGCGTTCCTCATCGGCGCGACCTTCTGCTACCTGGTCGTGCTCCCCACCATGTTCAAGTTCCTGCTCTCCAGCGGGGACACGGCGCCGATCAAGGCGCGGGTGGAGCGAGCGCGGGCGGTGGAGGTCGAGGCGCTCCGGTTCGCCCGGTCGGGCGACTTCGACCGCGCCGCCAACCTCGCCGACGGGGAGGCGCAGCGGCTCATCGCGATGGGCGACGGCAAGATCCCGGCGCCGGACCGGTTCGCGGACGGGCCCGTCGAGCTGCAGGCGCGCCTCGACGCCGAGGGCCGTCTCCTGGACGCGACCCGCGACGGGCTGGGGCTGAGCGCGGCACCCGCCCTCCGCCAGGCGCTCGAGAAACGGATGGAGGCGGTCGATGCCTTCGAGTCCGGCTCGGCGGGGAAGGCCTCCGAGGCGCTCGAGCAGTCCGCCTCCCTTCTCGCCGGCGCAGCCGGCAGCCAGGGCTCGGCCGTGGCGCGGCTGTGGAAGATGCAGAAGACGCTCGCCGCCGGTCAGAGCTCGCTCGCGCAGGAGGCCTGGACCCGACCGCTGCTCACGATGAGCGAGCAGCTGTCGCTGGTGCTCATGCTGCTGCTCGCGCTCGGGGTCGTGTTCGAGCTTCCGCTGGTGATGGCGCTGCTCGCGGCGCTGGGGCTGGTGAAGGCGAAGTTTCTGATGAAGTACCAGCGGCACGCCTTCGTGGTGTGCCTCATCCTCGCGGCGGTCATCACCCCGACGGGAGATCCCATCAACATGGGCATCCTCGCCGGCCCGATGCTGCTCTGCTACGAGGTGGGCGTGGTGGCCGCCTGGCTCATCGAGAAGCGGCGCTCGCGCAGCGCCTCCGAGACCGCGCTCACCCCCACCTAGCGTGACCTCGACGTTCCCGTGCGGGGCCGCCGGCGGACCGTCCAGGCGACGACGGCAAGCAGCGCGAGCGCGCCGCCGGGCCCGGTCCCGGTGCTGCTGCAGCCCGTGGCGTGGGTGGCCAGCGCGGTGGTGACGGCGTCGCGGTCGGCCGGCGCGGGGGTTCCACCGCTGATGCGGAACTGGACCGAGGCCTGGCGGGGAGCTCCGGAGGTGAACGCGAAGCTCGCGATGACCGTCTTCAGTGCGCCGGGGGCGAGCTCGCCCAGCGTGCAGGGCATCCCCCCGGTGCAGTCGAGCGCGGTGGAGACGAGGCGGAGCGCCGGGTCCGCCTGTGCGTCGAGCACCACCCCGGTGGCGGTCACCGTCCCGCGGTTGACCACGTGGACGATGAACCGGGGAGGCTGGCTCGAGGTGTAGGGGTAGCCCAGCGACGTCGCGCCGATGCTCAGACCCGTCGCCGGCGACCAGCCCACGTCCTTCAGCGCGGCGGGGGTGAGGTCCATCGTCCGCGGCAGGCTCGGGTTGATGGTGGGCATCATCAGGAGGGGCGGCGAGGCGCTCGAGTCCCAGTGGCCCACGCTCGAGCCGTCGGAGTAGGTGCTCGGGGTGTAGAGCAGCACGTCGCCAGCCAGGTTCTCGCCGGCTCGCCGGCCGTCGCCGTCCACGCTCACCAGCTCGCCGCCCTGGGAGATGTAGCCCTCGAGCGACGTGCCGTCGTCGGCGGAGATGCCCCACACCGGAATGGCGAGCCCCGGGCCGGCGTCCCCGGTGTACGAGGTCGGGCCGGTGCCGGACTGCGAGGGCCGCACCACCAGCCCCACGGCGCCCGCCGCCTGCGCATTCAGCGCCCGCTGGGACACGAGGCAGAAGAGGCCCGCGTCCGAGCGCACGCCGCGCTCGGCCAGCACCAGCGCACCGGGCGTGGGCAAGAGCGGGTTGCAGGCGTCGTTGAGCGTCCCCCCATCGGCGTCCTGCGCCAGCACCACCGGCGCAGAGAGCGAGACGTGCCCCGGGCCGAACCGCGCGCGGGCGAGCGGGAAGGTCCGACCGTCGGGAAGCCGCATCAGCCCGTCGGTCCGGTCCAGGATCGAGTCCTTGGTGCCCCGGACGGCGGCCCCCACCCAGCTCACCCCGAACGGGCGGCGGATGGCCGCGTCGTAGTCCGAGGAGGACAGCTGGGAGAGCAGCACCCCGCTGGTGTCGTCGCGGGCCTGCTCGCGAAACGCCGTCGCCGACTTGATGAAGCCCAGCCCGTGGGCCATCTCGTGGAGAAACACCGAGGCCAGGTCGGTGGTGCCTGCCGGGGCGAGGTTGTCCAGGCCGGAGTACCAGGCGGTGATGGCGCAGTCGGAACGCCCGATCTTCGCGTTGAACCGGGAGTCGATCTCCTCGCGGCCAGGATCGAGGTCCTGCCCGGCGCGCTCGTTCGCCAGGGCCGCCGGATAGCGGTTGTCGTCGTAGAGGGCGCTCGGTCCCGAGGCGCCCAGCACCGCCGTCCCGCCCGAGCAGTCGAGATCGACGAACTCGGTGCGGATGGAGACGGGGACCCGGTTCCCGAGGGTGGCGGACCAGAGCGCCGCGGCGTACTGCGCCGACATGAGCCGCTGCTCGCCGACCGTCGTCCCCGGGTTCCCGCCCACGGGCTCGGCCGGGGTGGTGTCGTTCAATCCTTCCCCCGAGCCGTTCCCGTCGACGATGCGGATCTCCGCCCCGGCGAGAACGACCGGCGAGACGAGCAGCGAGGCGGCGAGGAGCGCGCGGAGACGGCGGGGGATCATCGAGAGTCTTCGGCGTCCCGGACCAGCGCCTCGGCGCCGTCCTCGCTGTCGACGCACCCCACGTGGAGGCTTCCGTCGGAGGTCCGGCGGCCGAGCACCACCGCGGTCGGACCCGGCGTCACCGCTCCCTGGATGGCGACGTCCCGCCCCCGGGCGGTGAGGGCGTTCCGGGCGACGTAGGGCCGCACCAGCGCTCGAGCGGTGGCGACCGCCTCCGGGACCGTCTCGGGGGGCGTTCCCGGACCGCAGCCGGGCAGGACACAGGCTCCGAGGGCCAGGACAGCCCAGGACACGCGGGAAGGAAGCATCGAGAAGAGCCCTTCGAGCATCATCGGGTCCCCCCCTCCGCGGCAAGGCGTGTTATCGATGTCCGGCGAGGGTGACGGCGCGATGACCACCGATGGCGCGAAGAGCACGCGGGAGCGGGCCAAGGAGATCGCCGAGCAGCGACGGGCCGAGCGGCGGCAGCGGAAGCGCCACTGCGTCCTGTGCGGGGTGGAGGAGTCCGATCGGACCCCGCTCGGGCCCCATCCGGACGGCATCGGTCCAAGCTGCCGGGAAGAGGCCTCTTGTCTGTCCCGCCGGGCACGCTCGCTGTAGCTTTCCAATACGGTTGCTCGCTCCGGCGCATCGGATGTAAGACGCGCGCATGGCCAGCGCGCCCTTCACCGGAGTGAAGGTGTTCTCGACGACGCTCGCCCGGGACCGCGAGACCATGGGTGAGACGATCACCAAATGGCTCTCGGCCAACCCCGGCGTCGAGGTCGTCGACCGCGTGGTGACCCAGAGCTCCGACAAGGAGTTCCACTGCCTGACCGTCACTCTCTTCTACCGGCAGCGAGAGGCCGCCTCGCGGAACGGCTGAACACGCGACGGCTCCGGGGGGTTGCGCCCGGGGCCCCGCTCGTGGAGACCTCTGGACATGCGTCCGATGCGCGGGGGCTTCCGCCCCATGCTTCCAGGGTTGCAAGGGGCCGCAGCGTGGCTCGCGGTTGCCCTCGTCGTCGGCTCGGTCGTCTTCGCCCTCGGGCGTGACGGGCTCGGAGAATATCTCCGGCTCGTCCCGGGTCTCGTTCGGCAGGGGTTCCTGTGGCAGCCGCTGAGCTACGCCTTCATCGCGGATTCTCCGATGAGCGTCATCTTCGGTGCGCTCATCCTCTGGCAGCTCGGCGGGGCGCTGGAGCAGACGTGGGGAACTCGCCGGATGACCGCCTTCGCGCTGGGCACGACGGTGCTGGCGGGGGTGGTGACGGTCCTGCTCGCCCTGGTCGTTCACAGGCTCCTGCTCGTCCCGTTCTCGGGTGGCTTCGTCATGGGCTCGGCGCTCTGGGTCGCGTACGGTCTCAGCTTCGGCCGCCGCCAGACGAACTTCTGGGGCCTGCCCGTGAGTGGAAACGTGTTCGCGCTGATCGGCGTGGGCTTCGTCTTCCTGAACGGCGCCTTCCAGGGATTCGTCTTCGTCGTGCCGGAGGCGGTGGCGCTCCTGCTGACCTGGGCCTACCTGCGACTGGGTGGCCCGGGGAACTGGATTCTCCGGCTGCAGGGGTGGCGTCTTCAGCGGCAGCTGCGCACGCGAAGCAAGCACCTGACGCTGGTCAGCCCGGACCGGAACACGCCCCGGGATTCCGACCGTTTCATCCAGTGAGACGGTCTGTTTCAGCCGGTTTCGTTGCATCACCGGGACCGGACAGGCATCCAAGGGCCCGCGTTTCGTTTCAGGAGAGAAGATCCCTCGCCTCACGGAGACACCCGATGCGTTCGCTCGTTGCCCTCGCAGCCCTCGTTGCAATGCCCGCTGTCGCCTCCACGTGGGAGATCGACCCCAACCACACCGAGAGCTCGTTCGTGGTGAAGCACCTGATGGTGTCCAACGTCCGCGGTCAGTTCGGGAAGACCACCGGCACGGTCCAGCAGGACGACAAGGACGTCACCAAGAGCAAGGTGGACATCACCATCGACGCGAAGACCATCGACACCCGCGTGGAGAAGCGCGACGCGCACCTCAAGTCGCCCGACTTCTTCGACGTCGGGAAGTTCCCGACCATCACCTTCAAGTCCACGAAGATCACCAAGGCCGAGGGGAACAACCTGAAGGTGGAAGGTGATCTCACGATCCACGGCGTCACCAAGCCGGTGGTGGTCAACGTCGAGCAGACCCCCGACACGCTCGCCGGCGGGAAGACGATCCGCGGCTTCACGGCGACGACCAAGATCAACCGCAAGGACTACGGGCTGAACTGGAACCGGACCATCGAGGCTGGCGGCGTGATGGTCGGCGAGGAAGTGGCGATCACCGTGGAGGGAGAGCTCCACAAGAAGGACGCCGCGAGCGCGGCGAAGTGACCCGCTGCGCCGCCCGGGCCTAGTGCCTCGACCGGGACGTGCTGATCGCTGCGATGGCCGATCCTCTCGCTGCGACGCGCAGACTCGGCCCTGCGCTGCTCGACGTGCCACGAGGCACGCCTCCGCTGCTCGTTCCTCGTGTGCGCCGTCTCGCTTCGGTCTAGGCCATCTCGCTCCGCTCAGCACGTCCCGGCCGAGGCACTAGGCGGCGCTGATCGACTGGACCCCCGCCCGGAAGACGTAGATCCGGGCGGTGTGCGTGCGGGTGTCAGCGGGGACGAGGAAGAAGCCGACCTCGGCGCCGTCGACGTCCTCCGAGAAGCCGACGATCTGCCGGCCGTCGGAGAAGCCCACGCGGATCCGCCGTCCCGTGGAGGGCGGTGACGGTACCCCGGGCTCCTGCATGAAGAAGATCGCCTTCACTCGCTCGGCGGAGATCGCCTCTGGCGGGCGGCCGGGCTGGGCCAGCCGGATGACCGGATCCAGGAGGTCGAGGTCCCGCACCGTTCCCCGGCGCACCTGTCCCTCGAGCGTGTGGAGCACGACCCGGTGCTCGCCCTCGACGAAGGTCGGGTTCAGGAAGGTGCCGCCGAACACCTCGGGGCTGGTGGCGACGTCGGTGGCCGGCGGAGGAGGCGGCGGCTCGGGGACGACCGCGTCGGTCTCCTCCATCACGTCCAGCGGCGCCTGCGCGAGCAGGACCGCCTTGTTTCGCGCGAACGGACCGCTGTGGCCGAACTGGTGGGCGAGCTGGGGCGGCTCCGGCGGCGCCGCGCTGATCGAGGGCAGCCGGCGTCCGTCCTCGCCCATGACGTACCCCGAGGCAGGAGCAGGACGCGGGGATGCTGCCCGCGCCGTGGCGGCGTGTGCCGGCGCCGCTCCCGCCTGTGGTGGCGCGGCGGCCTGGGGGGCGCGCGCGGGGGGTGCGGCGGGGGGCCGTGGCACGGAGATGCGGGGCGCGGCGGGCGCCGGCGGCTCCGGTTCAGCGAGCGGCTCGAGCTCGGGAAGGGCCTCGAGCTCGGGGAGCGCCGGGGTCTCCGCCGGTGGCTCGAGCTCGGGGAAGGCCTCGAGCTCCGGGAGCGGGGCGGTCTCCGCGGGCGGCTCGAGCTCGGGAAGCGCCTCGAGCTCAGGGAGGACCGAGGCGTCGGCGGGCGCCTCGAGCTCGGGCAGCGCGTCGAGCTCCGGGAGGGCCGCAGTCTCGGCGGGCGGGTCGAGCTCGGCCGCCGCGTCGAGCTCGGGAAGTGCTCCGAGCTCCCCCGGATGGAACGCCTGCGGCGCCGTGGCGAGCTCGGCCTCGGTGGCCTGGAGGTCCTCCGGGGCGAAGGTGGGCTGCTCCTCCTGGTCGTCGAATGCGATTGCCCGCGGGTCCGCGGGCTGCTGACCGACGAACTCGTGGAGCTCTGCGAGGGGAACGCGGTCCTCGGGCTGGCCCTGCAGCTCGGTCTCCAGCGCCGATTCGCCCTCGAGGAGGATGACGTCCGCCGAGGACAGCTCGATGGGGGCAGCCTCTCCGCCCACGAGCCCGTCCGCCACCGGATCCGCGACGTCGAGCGGGGTGGCGCCGAGGTCCTCGGGAGGCGGCGCATCGGCGGCGACCGGCATCGCGCCCCAGTCGGCGGTCTCGGCCGTGCCGGCGTCCGTGGCCTCGAGACTCTCGGTGCCCTCGGCGGCCGCGTCGATCCGCTCGGCCAGGCTCAGCCGCCGGGGGACGGGTGCGGGGTCCACGGCGGGCTCGGGCTCGACCGCCTCGACCGGCGCGGGCGGGAGCACCTCGACCGTCTCGGACTCGCCGACCCACATGGGCGAGGTCTCCTCGAGCGGTAGCGGAGAATCGAGTGGAATCGAGAGCGCACCCGGCGAATCGAACGGGGTCTCGGCGAGCGGAGCATCCGCCTCGGCAGCCGCGGGCCCGAGGAGGGGCAACGCGCCCTCGGCCTCGAGTCCGGCAGCCTGCTCCGGTGGGGGCGGGCGCGGCTCGACGAACGCGTTCAGATCGATGGCCGGATCGGTCGCCGCCTCGGAGGGCGAGGGGTGGGCGAACCGCGTGACCTCGGCCAGCGGGGTCAGGGCCGGAAGCGCGGCCTCGAGAGGAACCTCCGGCTCGGGCGCCACGACCTCCGTCTCGGCGGTCACCGCCAGAGCGGCGACGAGCCCCGCGCCGTCCAGCACGGGGGCGTCCGTGATGGCCGCCGGGGCCGGCTCCGGCTCCAGTGCGAGCGTGATGGGGGCCTCCGCCGGCTCCGGCTCGAGTGCGAGCGCGATGGGGGCCTCCGCCGGCTCCGGCTCGAGTGCGAGCGCGATGGGGGCGTCCGCCGCCTCCGGCTCCAGTGCGAGCGCGACGGGGGCCTCGAGGATGGCCGCGGGGAGGGCGACGCCGTTCGACGGGCCGGGCTCGGGGGTCGCGTCCGGCTCGAGCCGGGGGAGCAGGGCGGCGCCCGACGCGTCCAGCCGGGGGAGGGCGGCGGCCTCCACCCGGGGTCCGGGCGGCGCGAGCGGGCTCGGCAAGGGCGCAGGCGTGCCGCCAGGCCGCGGGCCCCCGGTCCGGACTTCCGCCGGTTCCGATGGCAACCCGAGCCTCTCTCGCAACTCTGCGAGCCTGCTTCGCTCCTTCTCGGTGAGACCGTCGGTGCTTCGCTTCTCGCTGAGGGAGCGCAGCTCGCGGATGGCCGCGCGCGTGTCGGACATCTGTCGCGGCAAGTGTACCGGGCAATCGTGGGATGGCGAAACCGGACGGCCGTCACCTACCTGCGCCTTGTGTCGAACCCTCCGGTGCGCCAGAAACGGGCCAGTCGGCCCGACAGCGCCCTTTCCCCACATCGGAGTTCCAGTGCCCCAGCCAGGAATCGAGAAGCTCGCGATCGACACCATCCGCACGCTCTCCATGGATGCGGTGCAAAAGGCGAATTCCGGGCATCCGGGAGCCCCGATGGCGCTCGCTCCCGTCGCCTACGCCCTCTGGCAGAACGTCCTCCGGTACGACCCGGCCGAGCCGACCTGGCCGAACCGGGATCGCTTCGTCCTCTCCAACGGGCACGCCTCGATGCTCCTCTACTCGGTGCTCCATCTGACGGGCGTGCGTCAGGTGAACCACGAGGGTCGGGTACTCGATGCGCCGGCCGTCTCGCTCGACGACATCAAGTCCTTCCGGCAGCTCGGCAGCCGCACGCCGGGACACCCCGAGTACCGCATCACCAGTGGTATCGAGTGCACCACGGGCCCGCTGGGGCAGGGCGCGGCGAACTCGGTGGGGATGGCCATCGCCTCCCGCTGGTTGGGCGCCCGCTACAACCGGCCCAACCTCACCCTGTTCGACTTCGACGTCTACGCCATCCTCGGCGACGGCTGCATGATGGAGGGCATCTCCTCGGAGGCTGCGTCGCTCGCCGGGCATCTCAAGTTGCCCAACCTCTGCTGGCTCTACGACAACAACCACATCTCGCTGGACGGGAAGCTCGCGCTGTCCTTCAACGAGGACGTCCCGAAGCGCTTCGAGGCGTACGGGTGGGCCACCACGCACGTCACCGACGCCAACGACCTCGGCCAGCTCGGGAAGGCGCTCCAGTTCTTCAAGCAGCAGGGGCGGCCCACGCTGATCGTGGTGGACTCGCACATCGGCTACGGCGCCCCGAAGAAGCAGGACACGAGCGCCGCCCACGGCGAGCCCCTCGGCGACGACCAGGTCCGCGCCGCCAAGAAGTTCTACGGCTGGCCCGAGGACGCGCAGTTCCTGGTTCCCGACGGCGTTCGCGAGCACTTCCAGCAGGGCATCGGGACCCGCGGGCGGAAGCTCCGGCAGGACTGGGAGGCCACCCGGGAGCGCTACCGCAAGGAGCAGCCGGACCTGTCGAAGGAGCTGGACCTGATCGACCGCTTCGAGCTCCCGCCCGGATGGGACTCCGAGCTACCGGTCTTCCCCGCCGACCCGAAGGGGATCGCCACCCGCGAGTCGGGCGGACAGGTCCTGAACGCGCTCGCGAAGAAGATCCCCTGGCTCCTCGGAGGCGCCGCCGATCTCAGCGGCTCCACCAAGGTGACCATCAAGGGCGAGCCGAACCTCGCACCGGGTGAGCCGGGCGGCCGCAACATCTATTACGGGGTGCGCGAGCACGCGATGGGCGCCATCGTGAACGGGATGGTGCTGACCAAGCTCCGCGCGTTCGGCAGCACCTTCCTCACCTTCACCGACTACATGCGGGCGCCGATCCGGCTCTCCTCGCTGATGGAGATCCCGGTCTTCCACGTGATGACCCACGACTCCATCGGGCTCGGAGAGGATGGGCCGACCCACCAGCCCATCGAGCAGATCGCCTCGCTGCGCGCGATGCCCGGGCTCTGGGTCATTCGCCCCGGGGACGCGAACGAGGTCACCGAGTGTTATCGGCAGGTGATGGAGAGCAAGCACCACCCGGTCATCCTCAGCTTCAGCCGGCAGGCCCTCCCCACCTTCGACCGGACGAAGTACGCGCCCGCCAGTGGAGCGCGGAAGGGCGCCTACGTCCTCGCCGACGCCGAGGGCGGCAAGCCGGATGTGCTGCTGATGGCCACCGGAAGCGAGGTGCGCCTGATCGTCGAGGCCTACGAGAAGCTGAAGTCGGAGGGCATCCGCGCCAGGGCCGTCAGCATGCCCTGCTGGGAGATCTTCGAGCAGCAGTCTCCCGAGTACCGCGAGTCGGTGCTCCCGTCCTCGGTGAACGCCCGCGTCGCCGTGGAGCAGGCTTCGATGTTCGGCTGGGAAGCGTATGTGGGGCGCACCGGAAAGATCCTCGGCATGAGGAGCTTCGGCGCATCCGCCCCCCTCAAGGATCTGCTCCAGCACTTCGGCTTCACCACCGATAACGTGGTGGCCGCGGCGAAGGAACAGCTCGGAAAGAAGTGATGGAAGGAGCAGTCATGAACCCGCTTCAACAGCTGGCCGAGCAGGGCCAGAGCGTCTGGCTCGATTTCATGCGGCGGAACCTGGTGACCACCGGCGAGCTGCAGCGCTACATCGACAGGGACGGCCTCAAGGGGCTGACCTCCAACCCGACCATCTTCCAGAAGGCGGTCGAGGCGGGCGACGACTACGACGACCTCTTCAAGGAGTGGGCCCCCCGTGGCGCGTCGCCCGGTGACGTGTTCGAGGCGCTGGCGATCCGCGACATCGGCGATGCCGCGCGCGTCTTCCGGCCGGTCTGGGAGAAGACGAAGCACCGGGACGGCTACTGCTCGATCGAGGTGACGCCGACCCTGGCCCACGACACCAAGGGGACCATCGCCGAGGCCCACCGCCTCTGGAAGAAGCTCGACGTCCCGAACGTCATGGTGAAGATTCCGGGCACCGTCGAGGGCACCCCGGCCATCGAGCAGTGCGTCGCGGACGGGCTCAACATCAACATCACGCTCCTCTTCAGCCAGGACGCCTACGTGGCGGTGGCAGAGGCCTTCATCCGCGGGCTGGAGAAGCGGGTGGCGCGGGGACAGGACATCTCCGAGAGCGCGTCGGTCGCGAGCTTCTTCGTCAGCCGCATCGACTCGCTGGTCGAGAAGACCATCGCCGCCCGGGAGAAGGCCGGGGCGACGCCGCAGCAGAAGGCGCTCTTCGCCGAGGTCGTCGGCAAGGTGGCCATCGCCAACGCCAAGCAGGCCTACCAGAAGTACAAGTCCCTCTTCTCCGGCCCGCGGTGGCAGAAGCTGGCAGACAAGGGCGCGAAGACGCAGCGCGTGCTCTGGGCGAGCACCGGCACGAAGAATCCAAAGTACTCCGACGTCCTCTACATCGAGGAGCTGATCGGGCCAGACACGGTGAACACCATCCCGCCCGCGACGCTGGATGCCTTCCGCGACCACGGGAAGGTGCGTCGCACCCTGGACCAGGGGGTGGACGAGGCCGACGCGGTGATGCGCAAGCTCGAGCAGTCCGGCATCTCGATGAAGTCGATCACCGATCAGCTGGTCGACGATGGGGTGAAGGCGTTCTCGGAGAGCTTCTCCGATCTGCTCTCTGCGGTCGGGGGCCGGCTGAAGGGCGGGGGAGGCCGGAAGTGAACGGCATCGCCCTGCACCTCCCGCCCGAGCTCGACTCGGACGTGAAGCGCACCCTGGCCGACTGGGATCAGGGCAAGAAGATGGAGCGCCTCTGGGCGCGTGATGCCTCGCTGTGGACGAATCAGGACGAGGCGAAGTGGCTCGGCTGGCTGGACATCGTCGACAGGGCCCATCCGGTCAGCCCGGAGCTCGACGCGTTCCTGCGCGACATCGCCGCCGAGCGCTACGACAACGCCCTGCTCCTCGGCATGGGCGGCAGCTCCCTGTGCCCGGAGGTCATGGAGAAGACCTTCGGTCCGGTGAAGGGCAAGCCGCAGCTGCTGGTGCTCGATTCGACGGATCCGGTGCAGGTGCAGTCGTTCCGGAAGCGCATCGATCCGGCGCGCACGCTGTTCATCGTCTCCAGCAAGAGCGGCAGCACGCTCGAGCCCAACATCTTCTTCCAGTACTTCTGGGCGGAGACGGTGAAGGTCATCGGTCAGGAGAAGGCCGGTGGGCACTTCGTGGCCATCACCGACCCCGGCTCGAAGATGGAGAAGGTGGCGAAGGAGCACCGCTTCCGGGCCATCTTCCCCGGTCGCCCGAGCATCGGGGGGCGCTACTCGGCGCTGTCCAACTTCGGAATGGTGCCCGCGGGAGTCCTGGGCGTGGATCTGCCCCGCTTCCTGGGTAGCACGCTGACGATGGTGGACGCGTGCGCGGGCACGGTGCCTGCCTCGAAGAATCCGGGCGGGATCCTCGGCGCGGTCCTCGGAACGCTGGGCCGGGCCGGTCGGAACAAGGTGACGCTCGTGACGAACCCCGGCATCGGCGACGCGGGAGCCTGGCTGGAGCAGCTCCTCGCCGAGTCGACGGGCAAGCAGGGCAAGGGGCTCATCCCGGTGGACCGGGAGGCACTCGGCACGCCGGACCGGTACGGGCAGGATCGCCTCTTCGCCTACCTGCGGCTGGAGTCCGCGCCCGACGCGGCGCAGGACCGGGCGGTCGCCGCGCTGGCGAAGGTCGGGCAGCCGGTGGTGCGCATCTCGGTGACCGAGCCCTACGCGCTCGGCCAGGAGTTCTTCCGCTGGGAGATCGCGACCGCGGTCGCGGGCTCGGTGCTCGGGATCAACCCGTTCGACCAGCCGGACGTCGAGGCGAGCAAGGTCGAGACGCGCAAGCTGACCGACGCCTACGAGAAGACCGGCGCGCTCCCCGACGAGCGGCCGTTCGTCGAGGACGGCCCGGTGGCCCTCTTCGCCGATCCGGCGAACGCCGCGGCGCTCCAGGGCAGCAAGACGCTGTCCACGGTGCTGAAGCAGCACCTCGGCCGGCTCGGCGCGGGGGACTACCTCGGGCTGCTGGCCTACGTCCCGATGACGCCCCAGAACGAGGCCGTCCTCGAGGGGGCGCGCATCCGGGTGCGGGACGCGAAGAAGGTCGCCACCTGCCTCGGCTTCGGGCCGCGGTTCCTGCACTCCACCGGTCAGGCCTACAAGGGCGGTCCGAACTCGGGCGTCTTCCTCCAGGTCACCTGCGACGATCCGGTGCAGCTCCCGGTCCCGGGACAGACGTATGCGTTTGGTTTGGTGAAGGCGGCCCAGGCGCGGGGCGACTTCGAGGTGCTCGCCGCGCGGAAGCGACGCGCGCTGCGGGTCCACCTCAAGGGACCGCTCGACGCCGCGCTGCGGAAGCTGCGCGAGGCCATCGATCAGGCAGTCTGACGAGACGAGGGAGGCGACAGCGATGCAGATCGGGATGATCGGCCTGGGGCGGATGGGCGGAAACATGGTCCGCCGTCTGATGAAGGGCGGGCACACCTGCGTGGTCTACGACCAGGGCGCGGACGCCGTCGCCGCCTACGCGAAGGAGGGCGCCACTCCTGCGAAGAGCCTGCAAGACATGGTGGCCAAGCTGCAGAAGCCGCGCGCCGTATGGGTGATGGTCCCGGCCGGCGGCCCCACCGAGAGCACCGTGCAGTCACTGGCGGGGCTGCTCGAGGCGGGCGACACGATCATCGACGGCGGGAACAGCTTCTTCAAGGACGACGTCCGGCGGTCGAAGGAGGTCGCGAAGAAGGGCATCCACTACGTCGATGCCGGCACCAGCGGCGGCGTGTGGGGCGTCGAGCGCGGCTACTGCCTGATGGTGGGCGGGCCGAAGGAGGCGGTGTCTCGCATCGAGCCGGTGCTCCGCACGCTCGCCCCCGGCAAGGGCGACATCGAGGCCACCCCGGGCCGGGACGGCAAGAGCACCGCCGAGCAGGGCTACCTCCACTGCGGCCCGTCGGGCGCGGGCCACTTCGTGAAGATGGTCCACAACGGCATCGAGTACGGGCTGATGCAGGCCTACGCCGAGGGGTTCGACATCTTCAAGAACGCCACCTCCGAGCAACTCCCGGAGGACTACCGTTACGACCTCAACCTCGCGGACATCGCCGAGCTCTGGCGGCGAGGGAGCGTCGTGTCGAGCTGGCTGCTGGACCTGACCAGCATCTCGCTGGCGAAGGACCCCAAGCTCGACAGCTACGAGGGCTTCGTCCAGGACTCGGGCGAGGGCCGGTGGACGATCGAGGCAGCCATCGCCGAGGCGGTCCCGGCCGATGTGCTGAGCGCCGCGCTCTACGTGCGGTTCCGGTCGCGGCAGCAGCACACCTTCGCCGAGAAGCTCCTGTCGGCGATGCGGAAGCAGTTCGGCGGTCACGTGGAACCGAAGTAGGTCCCTGGAGCCAAGCGCATGGTGCAGAAGCTCGAGACGGCGCCCACCCCACAGCACAACCGCACCGCGGATCCCTGCGTGGTCGTCATCTTCGGGGCCTCGGGTGACCTGACGAAGCGGAAGCTCATCCCCGCCATCCTCAACCTCCAGAACGGCGGCTTCCTGCCGAAGAACCTGGCGGTGGTGGGCGTGGCCCGGACCGAGATGACCCACGCCGCGTTCCGGGACGAGGTGAAGCCCGACGACAAGGCCATCTCCAGCGGGCCGATGCGCGCGGCCTGGGCCAGCCTGTCGGAGCGCGTCTTCTACCATGCGGCGGACGCGACGAAGCCCGAGGCGTTCTCCGGCCTCGCCGAGTTCCTCAAGAAGACCGACGCGCAGGTGGGATCGCCGGGCAACTACCTCTTCTACCTCTCGGTCGCCCCCACGCTCGTCGCGCCCATCGTCCAGAACCTCGGCAAGTGCGGACTGGCGAAGGAGGAGGGTGGCCGCTGGCGTCGGGTGATCGTCGAGAAGCCGTTCGGGCACGACCTGCCGAGCGCGGTGGAGCTGAACCGGACCATCAAGGCCGTCATCGGCGAGAAGCAGATCTTCCGGATCGACCATTACCTCGGGAAGGAGACGGTCCAGAACCTCATGGTGTTCCGGTTCGGGAACGGGATGTTCGAGCCCATCTGGAACCGCAACTACATCGACCACGTGCAGATCACGGTGAGCGAGGAGCTCGGGGTCGAGGGCCGCGGCCCGTACTACGACACCGCGGGCGCCATGCGGGACATGGTGCCCAACCACATCGCGCAGCTGCTGAGCCTGGTGGGGATGGAGCCGCCGATCTCGTTCAGCGCGGATGCGGTGCGCGACGAGCAGGTGAAGCTGCTCAAGTCCATCGAGCCGCTCAGCCCGGAGGAAGTCCTGCAGCAGGCCGTCCGCGGGCAGTACGGCCCGGGAGAGGTCGACGGCAGGAAGGTGCCCGGCTACCGCGAGGAGGAGAAGGTTCCACCGGAGAGCACCACCGAGACCTTCGTGGCGCTCCGGTTCCTGGTGGACAACTGGCGCTGGGCCGGCGTGCCGTTCTACGCGCGCACCGGGAAGCGGCTTCCGACGCGGATGACCCAGATCGTCATCCAGTTCAAGCACGCGCCGGCGATGCTCTTCCAGCACACCTCGGTGGACCGGCTGACCACCAACCGGCTCTACATCCACATCCAGCCCAAGGAGGGAATCTCGCTCCGCTTTGGCGCCAAGGTGCCGGGTCCGGTGCTGACCATGGGCGCGGTGGAGATGGACTTCGACTACGTCGACTACTTCGGGAAGGTCCCCAGCACCGGCTACGAGACGCTGCTCTACGACGCCATGATCGGCGACGCGACGCTGTTCCAGCGCGCGGACATGGTGGAGGCCGGATGGGCGATGGTGCAGCCCGTCCTCGACGTGTGGAAGGCGCTGCCGCCGCGGAGCTTCCCCAACTACGCCTCGGGGAGCTGGGGGCCCCACGAGGCCGACGAGCTGCTCCGCCGTGACGGGCGGCACTGGGAGAGCTCCGGGACGTGATCGTTGCGGGCGACATCGGCGGGACCAACGCGCGGCTGGCGACGTTCGACCTGCAGGCCGGGCATCTCCTGCTGGTGAAGGAGTGGGTGTACCCGAGCCGGTCGTCGCCGGACCTCGAGAGCATCGTCCGACGGTTCGTTGACGAGGCGCGACCGGCGGCCACGGCGGTGGCGCTGGGGGTGGCTGGCCCGGTGAAGAACGGGCGAATCGAGACGCCGAACCTCCCCTGGGTCGTGGATTCCCGCCGGCTGGCCGAGATCCTCTCGGTGCCTAAGGTCACCCTGCTCAACGACCTGAAGGCCAACGCCTATGGGCTCCGCCATTTCGGGCCGAGCGACTTCGCCATCCTCCAGGCCGGCGCCCAGGACGCCGCAGGCAATCAGGCAATCCTCTCCGCGGGCACCGGGCTGGGCTGCGCAGGCCTCTACTGGGACGGCCAGCGCCACCGCCCGTTCGCCACCGAGGGCGGGCACTCCGACTTCGCACCGCGGAACCATCTCGAGGCGGAGGTGATGGAGAGCATCGCCCGCGAGGTGGGCCGGGTGAGCGCGGAGCGCATCCTGTCCGGGAGCGGGCTGGTGCGGCTCTACCGCTTCCTCCGCGAGCGCTCGAAGGTCGCCGAGCCGCCGCTCCTGGCCGAGCGCTTCGCGAAGGAGGATGCGGCTGCGGTCATCTCTCGCTCGGCGCTGGACCAGTCGGATCCGGTCTGCGTCCAGGCGCTCGACGCGTTCGTCTCCGCCTACGGCGCGGAGGCCGGGAACGTCGCCCTCCGGATGCTTGCGACCGGCGGCGTCTTCCTGGGCGGCGGCATCGCGCCGAAGAATCTCGCCGCCTTCAAGCGGGATGGGCTCTTCATGACCGCATTCCTCGACAAGGGACGGATGCGGCCGCTCCTCGAGTCGGTCCCCGTGATGGTGGTGCTCAACGACCGGGCGGCGCTGTGGGGCGCGGCGCACTGCGCGGCCTTCGACGAGAGCTGAGGTGGGCGATGTCGGGTCCGACGTTGCGAGTGCTGGACGACCTGGACGCGGTGGCGCGGACGGCTTCGCAGTGGATCCATGATCGCGCCTGGGCCGCGGTGAATGCGCGCGGTTGCTTCACCCTGGCGCTCTCCGGCGGGAACACCCCGCGTGCCCTCTACCGGCGGATGGCGGACGGGCCGCGGCTGCCCTGGGACAGGACGGTGTTCTGCTTCGGCGACGAGCGGAACGTTCCGCCGGACAGCCCCGAGAGCAACGCCAGGATGGCGCGCGAGAACCTGACCGGTCAGCCCTTCGTGAACCAGTCCAGCGTCTACCGCATCAAGGGCGAGCTCCCGGCCGCGGAGGCCGCGGCGGACTACGAGAGCACGCTCCGCACGCTCTTTCCGGGGACGACGACCTTCCCCGGCTTCGATCTCATTCTCCTCGGGCTGGGACCGGACGGGCACACCGCGTCGCTCTTCCCGCACTCGGCCGCGCTCGCCGACCGGACTCGCTGGGTGGCGGCGAACTGGGTGGAGAAGTTCCGGACCCACCGCATCACCCTGACGTTCCCTGTGCTGAACGCGGCGGCCGAGGTGCTGTTTCTCGTGTCGGGAGAGGACAAGGCCTGGGCACTGAAGGCGGTGCTGAAGGGGGACGCGCCGATCTCGGAGATTCCGGCCCGGGGAATCGTCCCGACCACGGGGCGACTCACGTTCCTGGTGGACCGGGCGGCCGCGGCCGGGCTATCGACCTGAGTCGTGAAGATCCTCCCCTCCATCCTCGCGGCGGACTACCTGCGGCTCGGTGAGCAGATCGCCGATGCCGAACGGGGTGGCGCGGATCGCTTCCACATCGATGTGATGGATGGGCTGTTCGTGCCCAACCTGTCGCTGGGCATCCCGGTGGTGGAGGCGATGCGCCGAGGGACGAAGCTGCCGCTCGAGATCCACCTCATGATCGAGCGGCCCGAGCGCTACACCGACGCGTTCATCAAGGCCGGGGGCGACCTGCTGATCCTCCACCAGGAGGCGACGCCGAACCTGCACCGCGCCATCCAGCAAGTGAGGCAGTCCGGCAAGCAGGTCGGGGTGGGGCTGAATCCCGGAACCGCGCTGACGACGGTGGAGGACCTGGTGGAGAGCCTGGACCTCCTGCTCCTCATGACGGTGAACCCCGGCTTCGGGGGACAGAAGTTCATCCACGAGGTGATGCCGAAGCTGAGCCGGGCGCGGTCGCTGATCCAGCAGCGGGCGCCGCGCTGCGAGCTCGAGGTGGACGGCGGCGTGGACCTGACGACCGGTCCCATCGCCGCGGCGGCGGGCGCGGACGTGCTGGTGGCCGGGACGTGCGTCTTCGCGCATCCCGGAGGACCCGCCGCCGGCGTGCAGGCGCTCCGTGAGGCTCTGAAGCGCGGGATGTCCGCTCCGGCGTAGCTCAGGCCAGCGCGCGCTCGAGCTTGCCGAGCTCCTGCTCCCAGCCCATGCGCGCGCGGTCGGTCCAGAGCTCGCTGTGCATGAAGTCGTTGGTGAGCACGAGGCGGGTGCCACCAGCGACGGGAATGAGCTCGATCGAGGTCGTGGCCTTGTAGGGCTCGACCCCGGGGACGAAATCGACCAGGTTCGTGTACGCGAGTCGCCGGTACGGCTCGACGACGGTGTAGTCGCACCGCAGCCGGTTGCTGCCGCTCACGCCGGTCTCCTTGAGCATCGCGATGATCTCGGGATCCTCGGTCTTCATGACCAGATCCACGTGCCCACCCACGCGGACGTCGATGTGGAACACCTGGACGTCGAACCGTTCCGGTCCCCACCAGCGCTCGAGGCCCTCCTTGGTCGTCCACATCTTCCAGACCTTCTCCGGGCTGGCCTCGAGCATTCGTTCCAGGGTGAAGCCCTTCCTCGTCGTCGCGGGTGCAGTCATGGCGTGTCGTCCTCCTCGAGGGCCTTCTCCAGGCGGTCGAGCCGCCGGTTCCACTGGTCTCTCAGCCGGTCGATCCACGCGGCGGCCTCGTCGAGCGGCCGAGCATTGCGGGACAGGAAGTGCTCCCGCCCGACCCGCCGGCGCTTCACCAGCCTGGCGCGCTCGAGGATCCGGATGTGCTTGGAAACCGAGTTCAGCGAGATGTCGAAGGGCGCGGCCAGGTCGGTGACCCGCGCTTCCCCCCCGGCGAGGCGAAGGAGGATGGCCCGCCGCGTGGGGTCGGCGAGCGCGCCCAGGGTGTGGTCGAGCCGCGGCGAGGCATCGAGCATATTCATCCTTTAGGGTGAATAATGTCGGAAGTCAAGCCGCCCCGCCTCGGGCCTCGGCCTCTCTCATCGGGGGCTGTTCAATCGGGGTAGAAGCCAGCACCGACGAGCGCCGGGGCGCCGTCGAGGGTGACCCGCTTCACGTAGGTCCACTTGTGCGAGGGCGTCGTCTGGCCCGGCTTGGGGAACATGTAGTCCACCCAGCCCGAGCCCTTCGTCCGCGCCGTCTCCAGCATCAGGTCGTGAAGCTTCTTCCCGTTCGCGTCGGTCTGGCCGGAGACGTTCGTCCCCTCCCGCTTCGGGAACGCGGGGTTCAGGAGCACGTTCCCCTTCTGGTCGTACGAGAAGAGGTAGGTCTGGCCGTCGGACCACTCGCTCCCCTTCCTGCGGAACTCGTCGAAGGCGGCCTTCCCGTGCGCGTTCACCAGAGCCGCCGCCCTGTCGACCAGGGCGACGATCTTCCTGGATTGTGGCGAGTCGGGCGGAGCGGTCTGTCCGAGCGCCGCGGAAGGAACCAGGGCGACGACCACGGCCAGGAAGAGTTTCCGGATCCGGCTGCGATTCTTCATGGTCAGGATGCTGTCGCGGACCGAGCTTCCACGCAGCACGATCGGCGGTCAGGCAACCCGGACGTAACTGGAGCGTCCGGTGCGCGGCGAATGCGGCTCAGGACGCGGTGTCTTGCCCGAGCGCGCGCTGGGCCTCGGCCACGCTCTCGTCCGGCTTTCCGCTCTGCAGCACCTGCACCAGCCGCGTGTTCGCCTCTCCGAGGCGGCGTGCCAGCAACTTCGCCAGCCCGTGGGCGATCTTGAGAGTCGCGACGTTCCCGCTCGCCAGCCGCGTGCGCAGTGCGGGCCCGGGAATGACTGCCACGCTGACCGGGCCGACGGCGATCGCCGAGGCGCTGCGCTTCCCGCCCGCCTCGAGGACGGCCATCTCTCCCAGCACCGCCGGAGCCGAGACCACCGAAAGTACTTGATGCTTGCCGCTGGGGTCCTTCTTCACCACCTGGACGGACCCGGAGAGCACGATCACCAGCGCGTCCCCCGCGTCTCCCTCGCGGAACAGCGGCAGCTGCGCCTCCAGCGACCTCTGCTCGGCCAGGCCGGCGACCTCCCCCCGCTCCGGCTCGGTCAGGCCCGAGAGGAGGGGGACTGCGCGGAACGCCTCGGCCGTCGGTCGCTCGCTCATCGTCGCCTCGCGCGCTCCAGGCGCAGCGTCTTCTCGCCGCGCTGCTGTCCGTTGAGCTTCTCGAACGCCGCGGCGTCCTCCTCGGCGACGAATCCGTAGCTGTAGGTGGGCCGCACGTCGAGCCGGAGCAGCTTCCCGGCCGGCGCGCCGAGCCCCTCGAGCGCCGCCGTGATTCCCGCGGAGTCCAGCCCCTCCGAGCTCCCGAGGTTCAGCCACAGCCGGACCTGTCCCGGCGTCGCAGGCTCGGCGGCGACCGGGGCGTCCTCCTCGGGACGGTCACGCCGCGGCGGACGATCCCGCCGCTCGCGCCGCTCACGGCCGCCGGAGCGCTCCTCCCGCCCCGACCGCTCACCCCGCTCCTTCCGCTCACCCCGCTCCTTCCGCTCACCCCGCTCCGGACGCTCCTCGCGCCGGGGCCGGTCACCTCGCGACCGCTCGCGCTCACGCTCGCGCGGGGGCCGCTCGTGGGGATGATCGGCGGCGGCGGCCTGAGCCTTCTCCATCCGGAGGTGGCCGAAGAAGAACTTCAGCAGGAAGGCGATCGCGTCGTCGGCGTCGGGCCGCTGCTTCAGTGCCCCGGCGAGCCCGAGGTAACCCTCGTAGACGCTCCCCGCCGCGGCGGCCTGGATCTCCCGGACATGGCGCTCGGTCCACATCCGCATCGCGTCCTCGGGCGACGGCATCTCGCGCTTCTCGAACTTGATGCCGTACTTCTTCTCCAGGACGGTGAAGGTGCCCAGCTCCCGGCCCGACATGAGGTTGATCGCGGTCCCCTTCTTCCCGATGCGGCCGGTCCGGCCCACCCGGTGCAGGTACACCGCCGGATCCTCGGGCAGCGAGTAGTTGATGACGTACTGGAGATCCGAGATGTCGATCCCGCGGGCGGCGATGTCAGTGGCCACCATGAAGGCGACCTCGCCGCGCTTCACCTTGGCCATCACCCGCTCGCGCTCCTTCTGTGGCAGGTCCCCATTGAGCAGCTCCGCGTCGAAGCCGTTCCGGTTCAGGACCGCCGTGACCAGCGCGGTATCGTCGCGGGTGTTGCAGAAGACGATGGCGTTGTCCGGCTCCTCCATCTCCAGCAGGTAGATGAGGTTCCGGGGCTTCGGGTAGGCGTCGGTCACGTCGTAGCGAACGTGGTGGATGTGATCGACGGTGAGGACGTCGCCGGAGAGCATCAGCATCTCGGGCGAGGTGGTGTACTGGCTGATGAGGTTCTGGATCTCCGGCGGCACGGTGGCGCTGAACAGGAGCACCTGCCGGTCCTTCGGCAGCTGGTCGAGGATCCGCGTGACCTCCTCGTAGAACCCCTGGTTCAGCATCTCGTCGGCCTCGTCGAGGACGGCATGCCGGCACCCCTGCAGCTTGAGGTTCTTCCTCCGGATGTGGTCCCAGATGCGGCCCGGAGTCCCGACGACGATCGGCGAGCCGCTCTCCAGCGCATCCTCCTGCTCCTTCATCGACGCGCCGCCGTAGATGGCGGTGACCCGGACACCCTTGTGCTTGCCCAGGTCGGAGAGCTCGGCCGCGACCTGCAGCGCGAGCTCGCGGGTGGGGCAGAGCACGAGCGCGCGCACCGCCTTGTCCGAAGGATCCATCTTCTCGAGCAGCGGCAGCCCGAAGGCCGCGGTCTTCCCCGTCCCGGTCTTGCTCCGGACGATGAGGTCCTTGCCCTGCATCACCGGGTCGAAGGCCTGCGCCTGGACCGGCGTCGGATGGGTGTATCCGCGGTCCGCCAGGGCACGGCGGATCTCGGGAGAGAGGGCCAGGTCCTCGAAGCCCACCTCTGCCAGGTACTCGGCCGGTAACTCGGGAGTCGCCGTCTCGGGGGCAGCAGCCGTGTCGGAAGGCGTGGAAGAATCGCCGCTTTCAGGCGCGGCCGGGTTGTCACTCATCGGGCACGGGCTTAATCCCTCGCGCACACCCTGGCAATCACGCTCCCGGGGGTCCTGCTAGAAGCAATCGGTCCGCCCGCTCATGGCCCGCCCTCCGAAGAAGCCCGGGAAACCTCGCCACAAGCCGGCCGTCCGTCCGCGCCGCGCGTCCCCGCGTCCGAGCCGACCCCGGACCCGTCGCACCCCACATCCCGAGACCGAGGAGGTCCGCGACGTCACGCCGGTGGAGGAGAGCGACGCGGCGGCCCGCGGTGACGAGGACACGGACGACACGGTCGGCGAGGAGGAGGGCGAGCCGGTCGACGCCACCGAGCCCGACGGCGAGGAGCTCGCGGAGCTGGAGCCGGTGGTCGACTCGCCGCCGCCCCGGCGGTCGTCCTCTCGCTCCACCGACCGGAGCATCGCCCGCGCCGACCCGATGTCGGCGTACATGGCCGAGGTTCGGCGGCATCCGCTGCTGCCGCGCGAGGAGGAGGACCGGCTCGCACGCCTCTACCGGGGAAGCGGCGACCTCGATGCCGCTGCTCGGCTCGTCTCGGCGAACCTGCGTCTGGTGGTGAAGCTTGCCCACGAGTACCACCGGAATCCCCTCTCGCTGCTCGACCTGGTGCAGGAGGGCAACATCGGGCTGATGCAGGCGGTGAAGAAGTTCGATCCCGATCGAGGCGTGAAGCTCTCCACCTACGCCGCATGGTGGATCCGCGCGTACATCCTTCGCTACATCATGGACAACTGGAAGCTGGTGAAGCTCGGGACGACCGAGGCCCAGCGAAAGCTGTTCTTCAAGCTGCGCCAGGAGCAGGAGCGGCTCCTCAAGCAGGGCTACGAGGCCACCCCGAAGCTGCTGGCCGAGCGCCTCAACGTCACCGAGCAGGACGTGGTCGAGATGGACCAGCGCCTGGGCCCCGACGAGGTGTCGATCGACGCGCCGGTGGGCGAGGAAGGCGAAGCCACGCGCGGTGACCGAATCCTTCCCGCGAGCGGCTTCCCCGCGGCCGACGAGCGCCTCGCCAGCGAGGAGCTGAAGCGACTGTTCCGCGACAAGCTGGACGCCTTCGGCAAGACGCTCGAGGGCAAGGAGAAGTACATCTTCGAGAAGCGCCTCACCGCCGACGAGCCGATGACGCTGCAGGACATCGGCACCCACTTCGGCTTCTCCCGCGAGCGCGCGCGGCAGATCGAGGCGGCGCTGGTGAACCGGATGCGCGAGTTCGTCCGCTCGGAGATGCCGGACTTCGACCTCGTCGCCGAGCCGAAGAGCTCCTGACCGCAGCTCAGAGCGGCCGGATTCTCAGGTTGTCGAAGTGGACCTTCGATTCCCACCCGGAGAACGCGAAGTAGCGGTGCGCGGGACCGCGAAGCGGATCGGGATCATCCATGGTGAGGAAGGGTTGTCCGTCCACGAGCCAGGTCACCACGCGCCCCTGGCGCCGGATGGTCCAGTGGTACTTCTTGCCCGGCACCACGCGCGGCTCGGCGCGAGTGACGCGATCCGCGGCGTGCTCCTGCTGCCGGGCGATGGCCGAGAGCGTGTTCTTCCAGCCGCCCATCACCAGAACGTAGCCGGTGGCGTCGTATGCCGCGCGCGGGTCGCCGCGAAAGAACGACTGTCCGTCGCCGAAGAGCTCGACCTTCATGTCGCCGTCCGGGCTGTCGGTCCAGACGTCGAGGTCGATGAGCACGTTCTCCGGGAGCGGCTTCCTGAGCCAGACCGGGTGATTGTGCGCGTTCTCCACCACCACCGAGCCCCGCTGGATCGAGACCACGGCCGGATCGGTGGCGAGCCAGTCCGGCCCCAGCTGCGCACGGTCGAAGTCGTCGGCGAACGGACCGGCAGCGGGCTCGGGCGGCGCGGCGACTGCCGGAGCGAACTCGCTCCCGGTGGCGGGCGTGACGCGAAGGTCGTCGTAGTACACGTCCCACTCTCCGCTGGAGAGCCCGAGTCGATCGTGCCCGGGTCCGGCCAGCGGATACGGGTCGTCGAGCTCGGCCATCACGCGCCCGTCGACGGTCCATCGGATGACCGACCCCCGGCGCTCGAACCGCATCTTGTAGACGTGCGAGGGATCGAGCGTCAGCGGCGGCGCCTCGACGCGGACTCCCGAGTCCTTCCCGAAGCCGGCCGATCGAAGGTCTCCCGGAACGCGCGCCCGCGACAGCCAGCGATTCAGCGTCGGCCCGTTCTCGTCGAGCCGCACGAGGCTGGAGCCGATCCGCTGCGGCGAGCCCATGGGGCTCCACGGGCCGAGCACCGCCTGGTATCCAGTATCGGCGTCGATCCCGCTGCCGAAGAGAGTGACCCGGATCTCGCCGTCCGGGTTGATCGGCCGCGCCGAGACCTCCACCACCACGTCGTGAGGCAGGGCGGCATCGAGCCAGAGCGGGTTGTTCTTCGTCCCCGGCGAGAGCAGCTCGCCGTTGATGACCCGCGGATATCCGCCGTACGAGCGGTAGTTGCGCCCCACGGTTCCCGGATCGTTGAAGTCGTCCGAGAAGGGCACGTGCTCCGAGGCCTTCGGCTCGCTGCGCACCAGCAGATGCAGCACCGGGAGGTTGACCAGGAACACGATGACGCCGAGCACCAGCCAGCCTCGCCGGCCGAGCGGGGCTGGACGGCCGGGCGCCTCCGCGGGCGCGGGCTCGGCGCTCTCCTCGGGGCGGACCGCGGTGGCGGAACGCCGCTTCATGCCGCTCCACCTCGCAGGACGGCGACCAGGACGAGCAGCAGGAAGCAGAGCGCCGCGACCGCGCCGTAGGCCACCAGCGGCCAGGCGACGTCCGTCCGGGAGAGGAGGTCGCGGGCCTCCGCGGCGTCCTTCTCGCGAGGGCCGGAGTCCAGCGCCTTCCGGGCCAGGCGGCGGGCCGCCACCACGTCACCGGTGGTCAGCGCCTGCTGGGCCCGGCGAAGCGCCTCGGCGGGTTCGGAGTCGGATGCCTTCATGTCAGGGGATGGAACGCCGGGGCCGTCTATACACGCCCCGGGGCGCAGGATGAAGCGTGCCGGCGCGGCTGTTGAATGTCGGGGCGTGCTAAGCGAGCCCCCTGGCTCCCGCGATGGCGTTTCCATTCTCTCGACGAACACTCCTCCGGAGCCTTCCGTTCCTCGGACTGTCCCGGGGGGCTCTGGCGTTCGGCGAGGGGGCGCGATTCGTGCCCGGCGTCGCGCAGCACGGGGGGCGGTGGGACGCCCGGCTGTCCGGTCTGCGCCGGCTCGCCTGGGAGCTGCAGCGCCGGACCTCGGTGGAGGTCGTCCCCGAGGCGCGTGGTCTGGCGCTCACCAGTCCCCGGCTGTTCGACCATCCGTTCCTCTACTTCGGGGGGGACGGCGAGTTCCCCGCCCTCTCCGGGCCCGAGGTGGAGGCGCTGAGGCGCTACCTGACTTTTGGCGGATTCGTGGTCGCCGATGCGAACGACGGCAGCGGAGGGCGTGGCTTCGACACCAGCTTCCGCCGCGAGCTGGCGAGGGTCCTGCCCGGCTCCGCGCTCGAGCCGGTCCCCAGCACCCACGTGCTGTTCAAGACCTTCTACCTGCTGGACTCGGCGCCCGGCCGGTTGTTCCTCCACCCGCAGCTGCACATGGTGAACCTCGGCAACCGCGCCGCGGTGGTGTACTCGCAGAACGATCTCGCTGGTGCGTGGGAGCGGGACGAGAGCGGGGCGTACGCGTACGAGGTGTCGCCGGGCGGTGAGCCGCAGCGCGAGCTGGCGGTGCGCGTGGGCATCAACGTCTGCATGTACGCGCTCTGCCTCGACTACAAGGACGACGCGGTCCACCTCCCGCTCATCCTCAAGAAGCGGAGATGAACGCCGGCACCACCACCACCTGGCGGCTGGTGAGCCTCTCCCCGCTTCCCGTCTGGGCGCTCGCATTCCTCACCGTGCTGGTACTGGCCGGGGTGGTGCTCGCGGTGCTGGGACTGCGTCGCGAGCCGTCGGCGTTCAGGCGCCGCCTGTTGCTCGTGCTCCGGCTGCTCGCGGGTGCGATGGCGCTCTTCTTCCTACTCGAGCCCGGGCTCCGGCAGCTGGCGCAGGTCCGGGTGAAGAACCGGGTGGCGGTGCTGGTGGACCGGAGCGCGAGCATGGGCTTCCCGGTGCGTCCCGATGGACAGAGCCGCGCGGCGGCGGCGGCCGAGGCGCTCGATCGCTTTGCTCCCGGCCTCGAGTCACTGCGAGATCGCTACCAGGTGGAGGTGCTCGGCTTTTCGCCCGAGCTCGCACCGGTCTCGGCCGAGGCGCTGCGCACGCCGGGGACGGGGAGCCGCACGAATCTGCTCGCGGCGCTGCGCGCGCTCAAGGCCACCGACACCGGCGGAAGCCGGAAGCTGGCCGGCGCAATCCTCCTCTCCGATGGCGCGGACAACACCGAGCTCCAGGGAGGGCTGCAGACGCGTCAGGCCGAGGAGCTCTCCACTTTCGGCTTCCCGGTCTCCACCATCCGGGTGGGCGAGCCCGCGCTGGTGGACCTCGCCGTGGAGGGGGTGAAGGTCGACGACTTCGCCTTCGTCCGGAACGCAGTGACGGTGGACCTCGAGCTCCATGCGCGCGGGCTGAAGGGGCGAGACGTGCCGGTGGTGCTCCAGCGGGAAGGGCTGACCGTCGGAACCCGCACCGTGCACCTCGACCAGGACGACCAGCGCACGCCGGTCTCGTTCACGTTCACCCCCGACCAGACCGGCCGCTTCGTCTACACCGTGGGCGCGCCCGTCTATCCGGGCGAGGCGGTGACCGAGAACAACAGTCGCTCCTTCGTGCTCAAGGTGATCCGCGACCGGGTCCGCGTGCTGCTCGTGGTGGGCCGGCCCAGCTGGGACGAGCGGTTCCTGCGCGGCCTGCTGAGGCAGGACCCCAACGTGGACCTGGTCTCGTTCTACATCCTGCGGACCTCGAGCGACGACACGCAGACCCGCAACCCCGAGCGCGAGCTGTCGCTGATCCCGTTCCCGATGGAGGAGATCTTCGACACCAAGCTCCACACCTTCGACGTCGTGGTCTTCCAGAACTTCGGCTACGCCGAACCGGCGCTGTCCATCGCCAGCTACGAGCGCAACCTCGAGCAGTACGTCGCGGGAGGCGGCGCGCTGCTGGTCATCGGCGGAGACCACGCCTTTGGCGAGGGCCGCGCCGCCTACCCCATCCTCGACCGTGCGCTGCCGGTGGACCCGAGCGGCGCGCCGGCGGTGGTCGACCCGTTCAAGGTGAAGCTCACCACGGACGGGCTCCGGCATCCGGTCATGCGCGTGCAGACGACGGAGGGCGGCACCCAGTCCTCCTGGGACGAGCTGCCGCCGGCCAGCGGGCTCAACGTGGTGCGGCCCAAGCCGGGCGCGACCGTGCTGCTCGCGCACCCGACGCTGAAAGTAGACGGCCAGCCGGCCCCGGTGCTCGCCCTCTGGGACCACGGTCGGGGTCGGGCGATGGCGCTGATGATGGACGACAGCTGGACCTGGGCCTTCACCGCCCGGCGCACCGGCGAGCAGACGCGCCACTACGACCGCTTCTGGAGCAATGCGCTCCGCTGGCTGGTGCGCGACCCGGATCTGACCTCGCTGCAGATCACCGCCGACCCCCCCACCGTCGAGCCCGGGCACTCGATCGGCGCGGTGGTCACGGCGCGACAGCCGGACTACCAGCCGGCGGCGTCCGCCGAGGTGCGGGTGGACCTCTTCGGGCTCGCCGAGCGGAAGGTGCTGCAGTCGAGGACCGCGAGCGCCGGGCCGGACGGCGTCGCCCGGGTCGTGTTCGATCCGGTCCCGGCCGGCGCGTACAAGCTGCGCGCGACGGCCAGGCTCAACGGCAAGGAGCTGGGGGAGGCCGACGACGCGGTGGCGGTCCGCTCGGTCGGCCCGGAGATGGCGGACGCCTCGGTGCGGACCGAGCTGCTGGCGGACATCGCACGGGCCAGCGGCGGCCGGGCCTACGAGCTGCCAATGGGCGGGTTCCCGGATGCGCCGCTCCTGGACCCACCGCTGGTGGAGGTGGGGCGGAGCAAGGACGCCCCGCTCTGGGACCGCTGGGGGTGGCTGGTGGCGCTCGCGGTGCTGCTTGGCGCCGAGTGGTTCCTGCGGCGGCGCTTCGGATACGTGTGATCTAGTTCGTCTCGCGCTCGAGCCAGCTGGCCTGGGCGGGCAGCCGGTGCGGGCCATGGACACCGCGGCACGTCCGGCACCAGGACTGCGCGACGCGGCGGCCGCGGAGGGTCCGGAGGCCGAACTCGCGGAGGGTGTCGCCCACGCGCTGGCACTTCGGGCAGCGGCTCCAGCGGGGAAGGTCGGTGGCCTCGCGGGCGCGGCGGCCGTGCTCCACCACCAGGGCCAGCGCCTTGGCGAAGCCGATCTTCCAGCGCGGGTCGACGTGGACCGGCGTGCCGGGGCGAGGCCCGGGGCGCACGAGGTCCACGCCGCCGAGCAGCGACTGCTGTTCGAGGAGCGGAGCGACTCGACCGGTGCGTTCCATGAGGGGCACACTATCCCTTGGGGCTGACAATCCGTTCAGTGGTCGGGCTGGATCAGCGGAACTGGGACGACGCGGCTGCACCCGAAGGCCGGAGCCCAGATCTCCAGGACTTCCGCGGAGTTGAGGAAGGCCGCGATGCACCGGAAGGCCTGCCGGGGCCCGCCGATCCGGGCTGCCCACGCGAGGCCGGCGGGGGAGAGATTGGGCACCGGAGGCCCGAGAGGGGTGTCCGAGCGCCCGGCGCGCGTGCCTTCGCTCCGGACACGTTCGGGGACCAGGAGCGGGGCGAAGCGGGTGTGACGATGCGCGGGGATGCACCCCGGCGCCTCGAGCACGGTGGCCGCGAGTGGCAGCTCCCGGATGTTGAAGACCAGCTTGCAGTCTCCGGCGTGAGGGTCGAACGCGCCGACGAGCCGGTGGTCTCCGCGCGGGATCAGTCGGCGGTCCAGGTAGCAGAACGCACGGCTCTCCTCGGGGAGCCCGGCGCGGTGCCGGGCTCCCGCCCAGCGGTGAAACGGGCGGAGCGCGGCGTGCTCGGCCCGGGAGGGGAGCCCGCTCGCGCGGCGCAGCGCCCGGAGCTTGGGGAGAAGTCCGGGCGGGATGCCGTGCTCCCGTGCGAAGCGGCCGAGGTGCCGGGCCCGGAGGAACGCGTCGACCCGGGCGAGGAGCCGGTCGGGATCGTCGTCGACCAGCAGCTCGTCGAAGCGCGTCTTCAGTCCGGTGCAGCTGACCGGGACGAGGACGTCCAGCGGCTCACCGGTCGCTCTCCAGAGCGCGTCGAGACGGGCGGCCTCGCCCGGGACGGGACGGAGGCTCCACTCGGGCCCGTCCATGGCGAGAGCGTGAGCCGGAGCCGTCTCCACCGATCCGCGTCCGGGTGCCCAGGTGCGGAAGCGCGGGGAGGGGACGGGTCCGTGCCGGCTGCGCCAGACGGTGATGCAGGTCCGGACCCTCGTGCCCGGAAAGATCCCCGCGCCGAGGTCCACCACCTCGCGCAGCGCGAGGCGGTCGAGGAGTCGCCGCCGCAGTGGCGCATAGAGGAACGCGTCCAGCAGCGTGGCCGACGTGACCCACGCCAGCACGCCCGGACGGGCGGCGAGGCGCTCCGCGGCGAGGAGGAGGAAGAAGGCGTAGTCGTCGCGAAGGCTGGTGCCGCGCGGCAACGCGTCGTCGAGCGCGAGGCGCGCGCGCAGGGAGCGGTAGTCGGAGGCGTGCCTCAGCAGCGGCGAGGTTCCGTTGTAGGGCGGGTTGCCGAGCCACAGCTCCTCGGCGTCGTCGGGGAGCGTCCGGACGAGAGCATCCCAGCCGCCGCGGAGCGCGTCGGCCGCGAGGACGTGCGCTCCCGGGGCCGAGCGGCGAGCGGCGGCGGCGTGTGCCGGGTCGAGCTCGAGGCCGTGAAGGCGTGCCCGCGGGAGCGCGCGGGAAGCTGCAGCGAGGAATGCTCCGTCTCCGCACGCGGGGTCGACGACGGTGAGCGGTCCTGTGCCGACGTGCGGCACGGCCAGGGCGAGCACGGCCTCGACGAGGGGTGACGGCGTGAAGTATTCGCCGCGGATCCTGCGGGCCTCGGCGGACGGAGCCGGCACGTGCTCGATCGTACCGGCGGGCCCGACGCTCGGGAGCGTGGGCGGGGGACCACCGGCCGCGGGGATTCGCGTTTCCGGCGAAAATCAGTCATTTCAAGAACCGCTGGGGTTGCAGGGGCTTTCACTGACGGGTGGCCGTTCGCGCGCCCCCCGGCGCTACACCCGTCCTGCCCCATGGCGCGTTCGAGGACGAGACCCAGGAACGTGACACGTGCGCGCATCACGCTCCTGACCGTGCACGGCCGACGACCGGGAATGCACGGCGATTTGCTCGCCATTCCGGGCGGGGAGAGCATCTCGCTGCGCGGAGGACGGCCATGGCCTTCATCGGCTTCGACGTGTACGGCACGCTGGTGGACCCGCTGGGCATCGACGCGGCGCTGCGCGAGCACGTCGGTGACCTTGCCGAGCGGTTCGCGGCCACCTGGCGCGAGCGGCAGATCGACTGGACCTTCCGGCGCTCGCTCATGGGCCGCTACGTCGACTTCGACGCCGTCACCCGCGATGCGTTCCGGATCACCTCGGCGATGCTCGGGGTAGATCTGAAGACGGCGGAGGCGGGGCTGCTCGACGTCTACCGGCGGCTCCCGGCGTTCGCGGACGCCGCGGAGGGACTGTCCCGGCTCGCCGAGGCTGGCCATCGGCTCGTGGCGTTCAGCAACGGCGTGGGTGCGACCCTGCGCAGCCTGCTCGGGCACGCCCGGCTGATGCCACCGCTCGCCGACGTCGTGAGCGTGGACGAGGTCCGGACCTACAAGCCGAGCCCGGTGGTGTACCAGCACCTGGTCGCGCGCGGAGGACAGGGGGCCGAACGGACGTGGCTGGTCTCGGCGAACGCCTGGGACGCGCTCGGCGCGAAGTCGGCCGGTCTCCGGGCGGCGTGGGTCCGGCGCTCGCCGCGCATGCACTGGGACGGGGGCGGCATCGGGGAGCCGGACGTGATCGTCGCCAGCCTCGCAGAGCTCGCCGGGCGCCTCCCGGGCTGACCGGCCGCCGCGAAGACGCGATGGACCGCTGGGGACGGGCTGGACGCCGGGCGGCGTTCCCGGCGAATCTCGCCACCGGATGGCGTTCCTTCTCGAGGTGAGACCATGAAGGAGTCGGAGTCGGCCGCGGTCATCGCAACCCTGAACGAGATCCTCGAGCTCGAGCTGGCCGGGGTCGTTCGCTACTCCCACTACTCGCTGATGATCTTCGGCCATGCCCGGATCCCCATCGTCTCCTGGATGCGAGGTCAGGCGACCGAGGCGCTGACGCACGCGGCCACTGCCGGCGAGTACGTGACCGCGCTCGGTGGGCACCCGTCGCTGGCGATCGGGAAGCTGCTCGAGACGCACAAGCACGACATCGACCAGATCCTCCGCGAGGCGCTCGAGCACGAGCTCGAGGGAATCGCCGCCTACAAGAAGCTCCTGAAGCAGGTGGAGGGCAAGAGCGTCGTCCTCGAGGAGTACGCCCGGCAGATGGTCCACGGCGAGGAGACCCACGTCATGGACATCGAGAAGATGCTGCGCCGCCCGGGGAAGCTCGAGCCCGCACGGTGAGCTGATCGGTCCGAGGTCGGGCCCCCGGTCATTCACGCATCTTCACGAGAATCGTCGCCCCGGCTCCGCGTACACGGCTCGCATGACTCCTCTGCTGGTCTCCGTCGCGCTCTTCACCGCCGCTCCTCCCACCCAGCCGACCGCCGGGCATCCGGTCGCGCTTCCCGTCGAGCTCGTGGAGAACCGGTTCGTCCTGACGCCTCGTCTCGAGCGCGGCCGGGTCGTGCGCCTCTACTCGGACACCGGCGGGGGGAACAGCATCCTCGTCCCCGAGCTGGTCGCGGCCCTCCGGCTTCCCATCGACCATGCCGATGCAGGCCCGGCCGGGGCTCCGCTCGCACGATGGCCGAGCTGGGCGGCCGGGGCCTCCATTCCTCGCCCCGCGGGTGGGGTGCTGATCATGTCCCTGATCCAGCTCGGGCCGGGGTTCGACGGCTTCCTCGGGCAGGACTGGTTCCGCGGTCGAAGCTGGACCTTCGACTACCCGGGGAAGCGGCTGCTGTTCCGCGCCGCCGGTGATCTGCCGTCCGGGACGAGGATCCCCTTCCACCTTCCGAAGCCGGGACCCGAGAGCGCCGCCTTCGGTCGGATCACGATCGAGATCGACGGGACGCCGCTCGACGTGCTCTTCGACACCGGCGCCACCACCGAGCTCGTCCCCGAGGCGCTCGCGGCGATCGGCGACGGACGGCCAGCCCGTCGGGCCACCAGCTTCATGAAGGCCGCGATCTTCGACGGGTGGCGCACCGCGCACCCGGACTGGAAGGTGATCTCGAAGGCCGAGGCCCGCAGCGGCGCGGACATGATCCGTGTCCCGGGGGTCGTGGTGGCCGGACGCAGGGTCGGGCCGGTCTGGTTCACCCGGCGGCCGGACAGGGCGTTCGACGAGTTCATGTCCTCGCTCATGGACGCGCCGGTGGTGGGTGCGCTCGGGGGGAGCGGGCTCAGGTACTTCCGGATCACCGTCGACTACGCGCAGGGAGTCGCGGTACGAGAGCGCTGATCAGCCGAACAGCACCGACAGGATGATCGCGCCGGTCCCGAGGATCACCGCCGAGAGCGTCAGCGCCACCACCCCGGCCGCTCCGGGCAGCGGCCCTTCCTCGAGCGCCCGGGCCGTCCCGATGGCGTGGGACAGCGTCCCGAACGCCAGCCCGCGCGCGACCGGGGAGCGAACGCGCGCCCGCCCGAGCAGGACCGGGCCTATCGCGATGCCGACCAGGCCACTGGTGAAGACGCAGACGGTGGTGATGCCCGGCTCGGTGTGGGTCACCTGCGCCAGCCCGAGCGCGACCGGCAGCGTGACCGACTTGAGCGAGGCCGCGCGCATCAGCGCCGGCGGAAGCCCGATCAGCGTCCCGAGCCCCCACACCACCGCGACCGTGCTCGCGCAACCACTCAGCACGGCGAGCAGCGCGGCCCGGGGGTGCTCGGCCAGGAAGGCGCGCTTCCGGTGGAAGGGGAGGGCGAGCGCCGCGGTGGCCGGTCCGAGCATCCAGAGCATCGGCACGGAGCCGCGGTCGTAGGCGTCCAGCCAGGCCGGAGGCAGGAGCCAGAACAGGGTGCCGCCCACCACCACCGAGATGAGGAGCGGGTGAAGGGCCGACAGCCGGATCCGTCGCTGGATCTGGCTGCAGGCCCAGTAGAGCGCCGCGGTGAACGCGGTGGCACCGAGGATCTCCAGCGCCCTCACCGTTGCTCCCGGTCCACGAGGGACTGCGCGACCACGCCGGCGACGAGCTGGCCCACGGCGAGACTCACCAGCACGACGAGCGCCAGCCCGAGGGCGTGGCCCTCGACGAGGTGGAGCTCGCGGATGACGCCGATGCCCGGCGGAAGAAAGATGACCGGGAGGAATCTCAGGAGCAGGTCCCCTCCCTGGTCCACCGCGCGCTCCGGAACGAGCCGCGAGACGAGCATCGCGATCAGCAGCACCAGCGCCAATAGGCCGGGTGGCACCGGAAGCCCGGTGCGTGCGACCACCCACTGACAGGCGGCGAACAGCGCGCCGAGAAGGACGAGCTGCAGGCCGGTCCGGAGCACGGTCACGATGGACGGAGACGGCTAGCCGAGCTCGACGACCTTCTCGCCGAAGAGCCGGTCCACCGCGGCGATGAGCGCATCCGACACGTCGACCTTGAGCCCGGTGCTCCCGATGAGCGCCTCCGCCTCACCGGGGAGGACGATGGAGACCGCCAGCGGCGTCGCCCCGGCGTGCTCCTTCGCGAGGCCGGACAGCCGCTCCAGCCTGTCCTCGGTGACCAGGTCCGCGCGGACGCGGAGCTCGAGCCGTTTCACCCGCTTGTCCCGGAATTCTTTGAGGCACTGCACCCGCTCCACGATGAGCTCCGCGGTCGGGTTCTCCTCGTCGCGGGTGTTCACCTGCACGGTGCCGGTGACGAGGATCGGCTCGTCCGACTTGAGCAGCGGTTCCCAGGCGTCGTACCCGGGCCGCGGGCCGGACTTGGTCCACTTGCCGTCCTTGCCCATCACCGAGCGGCCGCCCTCCTTGCCGGGGAAGCAGACCAGCTCCACCGAGCCGCTCAGATCCTCGAGCGTCACCCAGGCCATGCGCTTGCCGGTCTTGGTGGGGCGCTCCCTGAGCTGGGTCACGATGCCGGCGACCGTCACGACGTCGTCGCGGCGCGCCCGCTGCACCGCGGCCGCCGGGCGCGCGTAGCGCTGCAGCTCGCGGGCGTACTGGTGGAGCGGGTGACCGGAGACGTAGAAGCCGATGGCCTCCTTCTCCATCGCGAGCCGTTCCTTCTCGGGCCACTCCTCGAGCGGCGCGTACTCGGGTCGCGAGACCGACGCGGCGGGCCCGGGACGTCCCGCATCCTCGAGCAGACCGAAGAGCGACGACTGGCCCACGGCCCGGTCACGCTGGGTGGAGGCGCCGCGCTCCAGCGCCTTCTCGACCGACTCGAACAGCTGCCGTCGCGGGCGGCCCTCGAAGTCGAATGCGCCCGCCTTGACCAGCGCCTCGATGACCTTCCGGTTGACCCGGCGGCTATCGACCCGCTCGGAGAAGTCGAAGAGGTCGCGGAACGGGCCAGCCTTCCGGGCCTCGAGGATCGCCTCGATGGCGCTCTCGCCCACGCCCTTGATGGCTCCGAGACCGAAGCGGATCTTCCCGTCCACCGCGCCGAACGCGAGGTCCGACACGTTCACGTCCGGAGGCAGCACCTCGTAGCCCTGACCGCGGGCCTCGGCGATGTGGGCCACCACCTTGTCGGTGTTGTCCTTCTCGCTGGTGAGCAGCGCCGCCATGAACTCGACCGGGTAGTGCGCCTTGAGCCACGCGGTCTGGATGGTGATCAGCCCGTAGGCGGCCGAGTGGCTCTTGTTGAAGCCGTACTCGGCGAACTTCTCCATCAGGTCGAAGATCTCGCCGGCGACCTTCGGGTCCACGCCGTTCTTCTGGCAGCCCTCGAGGAAGCCCTCGCGCTCGGCGGCCATGACCTCGGCCTTCTTCTTCCCCATGGCGCGGCGGAGCAGATCGGCGCGGCCGAGCGAGTACCCGCCCAGCACCTGGCTGATCTGCATCACCTGCTCCTGGTAGACGATGACGCCGTAGGTGTCCTTCAGCACCGGCTCGAGCTTTGGATGCGGGTAGCTCACCCGCTCCCGCCCGTGCTTGCGGCTGATGAAGACGTCCACCATCCCCGAATCGAGCGGGCCCGGTCGGTAGAGCGCGCCGGCGGCGATGACGTCCTCGAAGCACGAGGGCTTGAGCTTCATCACCATCTCGGTGAAGCCGCTCGACTCCATCTGGAACACGCCGGCGGTGTCGCCGCGGGAGATGAGGTCGTACATCGCGGGATCTGCGAGCGGGATCTGGTGCGCCTGGATGCGCTGCTCGGGCGGGCGGCCCCGGTTGACCAGGTCGAGGGCGTTCTGGATGACGGTGAGGGTGGTGAGGCCGAGGAAGTCGAACTTCACGAGTCCGGCGGCCTCGACCTCGTCCTTGGCGAACTGGGTGACTTTCCAGCACAGTGGGATCCGAAGCTTGGAATTCACGTGACTTGAAGTCGCG
>JADMIO011167696.1_pt1 | contig 86113 bp, 77 predicted proteins | sample 8958161 | NCBI WGS metagenome assembly JADMIO01 (sample SAMN16585339, study PRJNA669376) | soil metagenome | isolation source: Crop rotation soil | place: USA: Cullars Rotation, Alabama | collected 2011 | reverse complement strand
CGCGACAACTTGTCCACGTGGAATTCTAAGCTTAGGATCCCAATGTGCTGGAAAGAAGCCCCCGCACGGGCCATCGGACTTTGCGCTGATGGCTGTCGACACCCATCAACGTCATCTGCGCGGTCAGCTTCCGTTCGAGATCACCTCAGATTCGCCCACGGCCATCTCCGACTGGTTTAAGGGCAAGGTCTCTTTTCGCGTAGAGGAGTTGCCGAATTATCAGGAAGAGTCGGGACAGGAAAAACTATATCAACTGGAAGGCGCGCGATTGGTCAGTTTCCACAATGATTATGCGGCGTATGTGGCCTATGAGATGAACCGCAAACCGATCACGCTGGTAATGACTTCCGAGGGGGTGGCCAAGCCAAGCGGCGGCGAAGAGATCGTTTACAAAAATATCACTTTCCATTACGACTCGATTGACGGATTGAAAGTCATCACGTGGTCAGACCGCGGCTTGACCTACGCGCTTGTGAGCGACCTCGAAGAGCGCGGCCAGCAATCCTGCGTCGTCTGTCACACGGGGACCAAAGACCGCGATTTCATCAAGGGACTTGACCCCGCTCATTAGGCCGCCGTTTTGATAAGATTAGCGTGACAATTATGAGCGCTTTATTGATTCCACAACTCGCCGTGCCAACTGCTGAAGATGCGATTGAGATTGTCAATCGCTGGCTGCATCGTGAAGTCGGCATGGCCGTTCATGCAACCACCGCCAGATTCGATCAAGCGACCTTCCACTGGCATCTGCCCATCGAGATTGCTTATGCTTCGCGCGGCACCCTGGGCATCGTTGGCGATGTCTACCTCCACGCGGCGACGGGAGAGTTCGCAGGTCGCCCTTCTTCTGAAGACTTACTTCAACGTGCAGAGGGGCTGGCCGCCGCGCATTGAATCTCTAAGAGCGAGTTTTGAAATTCAAAAGGTGCGCCGAAGGCGCGCGAAGAAGGTAGCCAGACGTGCAACGTCTGGACAAAAGCCACCCTCGTTTCGCGCTCTGGCAGAGCGCCAGAACCCTCTGCCGCGTTTCCAACGCGGGGATGGATGGGCTGCCAGTTCCAGAGGTTTCACCTCTGGCTACCCTCTACAGGCCGCTTCGCGGCTTCAGGCAATTCCAAAACACGCTCTAATGATTGACCTCCTGCCGTGCCCTTCTGCTTGACCGGCCTGCTTCAATCAAAACGACACGCGCAGCCCGATTTGAATCTGGCGCGGGTCAGCCGCCGCCGTCGGGCGACCGAAGGCCGCAAGCGGTGTCGTCCCCTGCCCGAACGTATTATTCGGCAGTTGAAAGTTTGAACGATTGAACAGGTTGAACCCTTCCGCGATGACCTCCAGCCCGGCGTGCTCGGTAAGGCGCAAACGGCGACTCAAGCGCAAATCGAACGATTTGAAATCAAACCCTTTGCCGGTGTTGCGCCCCACCCCAACCGGGCGATCATTGGTAGTCGTATCGAAGTTGCGATCCCCGCCCGTGACGATGTTGAACGGCAACGCCGAGCCATAGCGGAAGATATAACTCAACTGAAAGCCGCCCGCGACCCGCCGCCATACTTCATCGCTCTTGGCATCCGGCACCGTCAACGAGCCGCTGATGGCCAGCACGTGGCGCTGATCGTTATCCGACAACCCGCGATCATCGCGCAGGTCGAAATTATTCTGCGGCGTAAAAAAGAACGCGCCGCCCGTATCATCAATCGCTTTTGAAAAGGTATAGGAGACGCGCAGCCCTGCCCAACTCTTGAAGCGATGATTCAACGCCGCAGTCAGGCCGTTGTAATACGAATCGCCGGAGCTTTCAAACCTGCCGATGTTGCCGAAGTTCGGATTCGGGCGGCCCAAATTGGGAATGCCGAGCCTCGCCGCGTCTGCCGCCGATAGCGTCGGCACGTTGACGTTGCGCGAAAGAATCAAGTGCAGCCCGCGCGTGTGCAAGTACCCGACTGACACAGACGTTTTCGCTGACAACTCGCGTTCGATCTGCAAACTGGCCTGTTGCGCATAGGCGTCCGCGATACTTGGATCAATGGTCGTGACGCTCGGCAGGAAATTTGTGGGAAATGCTACGGCCACGTTCGGGAAGACGGGCGCGCCCGCCTGGCCGAACGCGAAGGTTGCGACTTTGTATTTCGTGCCGTCGCGCTGCAAGGCGTTCGAGGTCGCGCGCAGCGGCAGGCGCTCGTAATACAGGCCGTAGCTTGCGCGAATCACGGTCTTGCGATCTCCGGGCGCGTAGGCCAGCCCGATGCGCGGCGCCAAGTTATTGGTGTCCGTGTTGATCGGGTCGGGCAGGAATTGCAGATCGTAACGCAGCCCTACGTTGATTGTCAGGCCAGACCGCGCGTGCCATTCATCCTGCGCGAAAAAGCCGACGTTCGGATTTGCTTGAAACTGGGTCGGCTCGCCAAACGCTTGTTGATAAGTCGAGTAACGCCCGCTCTGCAAATTGGCGAGCGAAGGGAACGTATAGACCCCCTGCAACGCGCCGGGGAAGGTGATGTTGATGCGGTTATAAAGAAAGTCCGCGCCGAATTTCAGCGCGTGCGCGCCGCGTTCCAGTGTCAGCGTGTCCACCAGTTCATACAGATCAAGGTCGCGGCCCGTCGGCGAAGAGGTTGAGGTGCCAAGGTTGGCGACGCCTGAAATCGTGAGGGCCGGGCCGATGAGATCGTTGGCAGGCGCGGCCAGCCGACTGCGCGTGAATTGAAAGCGCGCCTCGTTAGCCAGGCGCGGCGACAGGGTTGCCACATCGCTCACGGCTATCGTTTGGTCCCGATCATCCAAGGCCGTGCCCCGGCTCACGGCGTTCAAGCCGCCGACGCCGCGCGCGTTGTTGCCTGCAATGTCGTAAAAGTTATAACGCGCCGTCAGCAGGTTCGCGGCGCTGACGCGATGATCGGCGCGCAAAAAAACATTCGTCGAGTTGTAGCCTGTCGGCGCAAGCCCCGTGCTGACGCGCGGGCCTGTGTAGTCGAGTTGATCGAGCACCGCATTAAGTGCCGTCACGTTCGCAGGCAGAATGGTTAGCACCGTCGCGTTATGCAATCGCGTCTGCTCGAAATTCCCGAACAAGAAGGTGCGATCACGTTTGAGCGGGCCGCCGAGCGAAACGCCGTACTGCGCCTGCGTCAGCGGGTCGCGCGTTTGCGCGAGCGGGTTGCGCCCGTCCAGCCGCTGATTGCGAAAGAACCCGTACATCCGCCCGCGCCAGTCGTTGCCGCCTGAACGGGTCACGACGTTGACGATGCCGCCCGATGCGCGCCCGAACTCGGCGATGCCGCCGGAGGTGATGACCTGAAATTCGCGAATCACTTCCTGGCTGAAGAAGGTGCCCGGCAGATCGGCAGCGTCATCGTTGGCCGACAACCCATCAATGACGAACCCGTTATTGATGTTGCGTTGACCGGCGATGTTGATCTGGGTGCCCGGCACGGCTGAAGTTTCGGCGAAGCGTTGGTTGGCGACCGGGTTGGCGCGCGTCACGGCAGGCGTCAGCGCCGCCAGGTCGAGGTAGTTGCGCCCGTTGAGCGGCAGGGAATCAATCTCGTGCGGGATGATCGTCTCTGTCACCTGCGTGCGAACCGTTTCAATCACCGGCACAGAGGTGATGGTGATGCTCTCGTTGACGCCCGCCGTGGAAAGACGTAGTGGCAGGTCGAGCGATTGCCCAATCGAAAGCGTTACTTCATGGGTCGCAGGGGCGAAGCCCGCCTGCTCGGCCTTGAGGCGATAATTGCCGACCGGCAGGTAAAGAAAATTGTAGCGCCCCTGATCGTCGCTCATGGCTGTCCACGATTGATTACGGTCGAGATTGGTGGCCGTGATGGCGGCGCCGCTGAGGCTTGCCCCCTCTTTATCGACGACGTGGCCGCTCACGGTTGCTGACGTGATGGTTTGTTGAGCCAGCGCGGCAAGCGGCTGACTGGTGAACATAATGATGACGCCAAGCAATACAATTGCCTGCGCCAGACCTGCGGGCATGCAATGGTTCTTCATGGCTCCCCTCCTGACCTTGAATCGCCCTGTGAACAGCGATAGCCAAACGGTGAACAGCCTGCGGCAATGATGTGTGGCAATGCCACCCAAAGTTGAATTCGGATGGACGCGTGGCCGCAGGCCGCATGCGCGGCGCAACCGATAACCGGCCAACCTGTGGCCTGTGATCCGTGCGCGCGCTCAACCTAAGCCGTAAGGTTGGAAAAGAGACGGGGCGGGGCGCGCGGCGTTGAAGCCGCGACTTGAACCACGCCATGCTTGGGGATGACCGCCGCGCAGCCGATCACGGCTGCCTGCATGAAATGGATGGTGTAAGTCGAGCCGCGAAGCGCGTCGCCCGCGATGAAATTGACTGACGCTGAAGGCAGCGTACAGCCTTCAGGGCAGGGAGTCGATACCTCGTTCGCGGTGAGGCTCGGGTTGTCGCTTGTCGTTTCTCCTTCGACATGCGCGCGACGCGGCGTGCAACAGCAATGGCCTTCGTCAACACAACAGGCCATCGCGCAGACATCGGCGGCATTACTGGCAAGCGCGACCGGCGCTGCTATCGCACTAAGCAACAAGCCGAGCGCCGCGCACAGGGCGCGCAATCTGGCAAATCGGCTTGCGCGAGTAATGATCATTGTTGGCCATGTTACCGCAGCCCGGCTCTGTCCGCCAGTCGCATTTCCGCGTTGGCCTGACCGCAAAGCGATGGTTTATAATCTGTGGCGATTCATTCAAGGGGGCATTATGCGAAAGCGACGCAGATTTATCATTCCGCTGGCTGCGATTTTTGTATTCGTATCCGGTTCGGTCATCACGCCAAAAGCGATGATGCAGAGCGGGCACACACTGGTCGGTGAATGGATCATGAAGTCAACGCCGATTGATGGCGTGACGGCTTCCCGTCTGGGGAATTCGCTCGGCTTTCCCGACCGCGATATGGTCTTTACCGAAGATGGCAGCTTGCGCGATGGCGTGGTGCTGCGCGAAGACCAGGGGCCTGATGTTCGTCCACTGGGCACATGGCGGTTGATGGGCGAACGGTTCAGCGCGACCTTTCAGTTGTGGTGTCCCGACAGCAACGGGCCGTGCGGCTCGGTCATCATGCGCGGCAAGTTCCTCGATGAGGATAGCGTCAAAGGGACGATGACGGTCTTCTTCGATGTCGGAGACAGCACGCGCCCGACTGGATATGACACGTGGGTCTTTTCATTCCGTGGCAATCGCAAAACGGGAGGGTCGAACTGATGGCACGCTTAATCGGTTTGCGACGCAAGTTCGCGCCCGTCATTTTGTTTGGCCTGTTCGGTCTATTTGTGGCTACCCCGGCGGCGTTTGCGGGCAAAGGCTTTGAGGGCCGTTGGACGTTTACCGTCACCATCCCGGAATCGCCGACCAGCACCGCCAAACAGACCTTCACGATTACCATAAATGCCAGCCCGCGCGCAGAGGCGAGTCTGCATGGCCGATTGACCATCACGGACGCCGACAATCGCGTAGTGAGCGGCGCGTGGCGACAGGTCGGCAAGAATATTTCGGTGACTTACGAGTTGCCGTGCGCCGACGACGGCAGCATGTCGTGCGGGACTGTGGTGCTGCTCGGAAAAATGAAGAGCGGTAAAAGCACAATTAAAAAAGGCAACGTCATCGTGATGTGGGACACGCAGAACGATAACAACCCGGCGCTTTATGACACCTCGAACGGTTCGTTCTCCGGGCAGCGATTGGAATAAGCGGATCTTTTAATGTGAACGCCGGTCACGCAAACCGGGCTGATCGTCAATAACATCATCAGCATAGAGACATGGCGATTTGCTTTCATCATCTATCCTCGAAGCGGGCGCAATGGCGCGAGGCCCGAAAGCCGATCAAGGGAGGGCGCGTAACGACTGAGTTGCTCATCAATCCGCATATTGTTGCGTGGCCGTCGAATAGTTGTTACGCCTCAAACAATTTCTCTGAAACTGTACGCGGTACGAAGCGGCCTCGGCGTCCGGCGCTCGTTTAGAAAAGCGCAGAAAGCCCGGATCGAGTCATCGTTTTTTAATCTCGACCACGATCAGTCCGTGCGGCAGCGCCTGCAACGCGAATTCGATACGGTCGCCCGCCGCAAACCCATCCAGCAAGGCTTTATCTTTCACCTCGAAAGGCATATTCATCGCAGGCATCAGGTCTTTGATGTCTTCGTGATCGATCTGCACGCGGGTTCGTTCTTCGCTGATCGAATCGATGACGCCGACGCCGCGATAGAGCCGGGCCGTCGGGTCTTCCTGAGTCGGCGCTTGCGCGTCGGCTTGCGCATCGGGCTTCGGTTGCGCGTCCGCTGTCGGTTGCGCATCAGGTTTGAAGGCTTGCAGGTCGGCGACAATGTCAGCAGGCTTCCACTGATTGCCGGTGTAAAGCTTCACCAGTTTCCCCTCCGGCGAAATGACTGCCGTGCGCAGCGAATGCGTGATTTGCCCCGAATCCGGCCAGTATTGCATGCCGAAATAAGTCGCAATCTTTTTCACCTCGTCGCGCTTGCCCGCCGCAAATTCCCAGTGACTGAACGTCTGTCGCCCGGTTTCGCCCGTGTATGGAGCGCCGTAATCGCGTAGCACCTTCGGCGTATCGTATTCGGGATCGATGCTGACGCTCAGCAGGCGCGTCCTTGCATAAAGCGGCGGGTCACCCTTGAGCGCCTTTATAATTTCGGCGAAGTTGTTTGTCATCAGCGGGCAATAATCGGGCAGCGGGCAGCGCGTGTAGATGAAGGTCAGAACCAGCGCATGGCCGCGATAGTCTTTGAGCGTGACGGGTTTGCCGTCTTGATTAACGAGCGCGAAATCCGCCACCCGCTCGCCGGGGGTTGGCCCCGCCGCACTTGCCGCGCCGCCCGTGCTGTCGGTCGCTTCTTCGATGATGACGAGGTTTTCCAGCCACGACCGCTCGCCGTCAACCACGAGAGTCGCCTGCACGCGATTGCCCGCCTTCATCACGTCGAAAGCCCATTGGTCTTTGATCGCAAACGGCATGGTCATGGCTTCCATGTAATTGGGGATGGCGTCATGCGCGATGGTCACCGCCGCGCCGCGTTTATCGACGTTGACCACTTTGCCTTTCAACTCGTAGCGCTGCTCGTGTGAATTGTGACGCTTGGCGCAGGCCGCAAAACCCGACGCCGTGATGAGCCAGACGACAAACAAGGCGGCGAGGTTGCGCGTGACCTGCGCGCCATTGGGCGGCAATTTCTGGATACGCATACGCAGCCATTCTCTGTCATTGGCAATCAATCCGCAAATCCAATCGCGGTTGAGCGCAGGGATGAGCGTTACTCCGTAAAGGAGCAAACGGTGCCGCATCGGATGAAGGCCGCCGCGTGCCGGATCAGGGATGTTTTTTTGAATCGTTGATCTTCGTGTCTTCGGAGGTTGCGGTGAAGTGCTTGTAATCGCTGAACTCGAACTCGACGTCCCAATTCAAACCGTCGAAGATGGACTCATCGCCATTGGCGTTCATGCGGATCAGGCTCGGAAACCAGATGCCTGTGGGCAGCTTCATCTGTTGATAAACGACGCGGGCTTGTTGGACGGGCCGGGACGGCGCGCTCTCTTTACGGGCAAACTCCGGCGCGGGCCACGCTTCGAGACGCGCGATTACTTTGTCCTCGACGTCTATCCAGATTTGTCCGACGAACTTTGAAATAAACGCGCGCGAGGGCGGCAGTGAAATGCCTGGGCGGGCGTGAAAATCAAGCACGATGGCATCGCGGTCATTCAACTTCTCGATGTGTGGAGTCGAGAAGTCGCAGTTGTGCAGAAACGTGGTTGGATCGATGGCAACATAGGCGCGTTTGCCTTGCCGTGTGCGACCAAAAATTCCGGCTGCCGCGTAACCGTCATCGGCATCAGTCGCCGGGCCTTCTGCGCGTTCCCGCGCTTTGCGTTCGGCCTCCATCAAATGCTCTCCGGCGCGTCGCCGGTCAAAGTCGATGCGCCAGGGAGGCAGCTTGATGCCGTTGGAGTTCAATTGAATGAGGACGTGCTCGCCGCGCACCGGGTAAGCCTCGAACTCCTGCACCTCCTGCTCATCGGATTTGCCGCGCTCGTCGAGCGTGCGCCGCGTTTTCCTGAGCGTGTAGGTGTAATCGAGAAATTGCCTGTGCATCGCGGCCCCATTGCGCTGGGCGTCGCGCACGAGCGCCGACACGTCGATTTCATCAACACTGGTGGTCGTAGCGGCCTCGCCATGCCGCGCCTGGTTTTCCTGCCTATGCGGTGTCGGCTGGGCGGCGTTGAAAGCCGAGTCGGGAAGGTTTATTTCGGGTACGCCTGATGCTGCGTGCGCCGGATGCCGCGCGCTGATGTTTAAGGGCGCGATGAGCGCGCACAGGAGAAGCGCCACAATTGAACCCAATGCCCGCTTGAAGATGGCGAAAAGCATGGCCCTGACCCTCTTGCTCGTTAGTAAATAACATCCGACCATGAAAACCCCAACCTATGAATGATGATATTAAGGCTGCCACCAGGCACACGTTGGTCTATAAATACACGATTTCATGCCGAGGCGCAACGGCATCAGCAGGCAATTGAGGTCGGCGCGGCGCTCACTCATATAGCCGCCTCAAGCTTGTGCGCCATTGCGGGCCGGAGAGCAGGTCTGTGCTGTCGCTGAATTGATCGATGCCGCCGATGAGCAGGCGGTCGGCGATACGCTTAATCATCGGGTCAGTGATGCGCGCGCGAATCGCCTCGGCAAAATGGCCGCCGTATATAACTAGAAAAGGGCGTCCGAAAAAAGGCGAGACCTGTTCAGGCAGCGGCTCGGTGATGCCTAGCCGGTTATGCATTCGCGCGAGATATTCATAGGCGCAAGACCGGGAATGAATGCTGACATGATGAAGGATTATCTCTGCCCTCTGTTGACGCGGGCAAGCGGTGAACACTGGATGTTGGGTAGCGCACGCTTGCAGCGGAGGCTGAGCGATTGGGGCAGAGGGTCGCATCGTCAGCAACCCTCTGCTCAAGTCTACCCTTATATCAGGTGGGTTCGCAGACGCTGCATCAAACCGTGAACTCGGAATCCGACGCCTGGCTGGTTCCTTCGCGCGGCTGGCGGGCCTTGCTGCGTGCGCCGAGCGCTTCGCTGACGAGCTTGAAGATCGTGCCGCGATTTTGCGCGATCACTTTCATCCAGGCCCACTTGCCCATCTGCGGAAAGTAGATGCCGCGAAAACATAGCCGCGCAATCAGGATATTCACGCGATGACCTATCGGCTTGTCGTTTAACGAATCGACTGCCGCCGCAATCGCTTCGGGACTGTAGGAACTGGCCCACGCATGATTGACCTCTTTGTGCGTCTGGTCGATGCTCATCTTCAGCGGCGTATGCGCCATCACGTAAGGCTGGAAGTCGAGCCAGTGCTCCGGTCGCGTGAGTCGCCCGGCGACGGCCAGCCGTTTGTAAAGCGGCGTCGAGGGGAAGGGAATGAGCGTGCCGAAAACCGGCAGACCCGGCGGCCAGCTACGAATCTGCTCAAGCGTACGGTCGGCGGCTCCCGGCGTGTCGTTATCAAGCCCGAAGATGAACGAGGTGATCGCATGAATGTCGCGCGCGGCGAGCCGTTCCAGCACGGCTTGATACTCACTCGGCTTGTTGAAGCTCTTGTTGGCAATCGCCAGGTTGGTTGTGTCCACCGATTCCATGCCGATGAATATCCACTTGCCGCCCGATTCGGCAATCAGATCGACCAGTTCTTCATCGCGCAACAGATTGGCGCTGATCTGCGCCACCCAGTTCATCTGCGCGCCGGCGGCGATAATGTCGCGCAGCAGCGACTTGGTGCGCTTGACGTTGATGGCGAAATTATCATCGATGAAGAAAACCGCAATCTGCCCCCGCTCACGCCTGGCGCGAGCTTTCAAGCGCAGCAGTTCGCTGACCACGCTTTCATTGGTGCGAAACCTGATCGAATCGCCAAAGAAGCCAGTCACGGTGCAGAACTCACAGCCATACGGGCACCCGCGCCCGGATTCCACCGGGATCAAGCGAAAGGTCCCCCAGCCTTCGCCCAGGCGTTTGAGCAGCGGCGTGAAGACTCCGGGAACCAGATTGAATTGATCCAAGTCCATCGACTCCCAGGGAATCGTCGGATAGTGATCCAGGCTGGGCTTGCGCTCCTTGCCGGTCTCATCAAGCGGCTCATAGACATCTTTGAGCTGGCCGCGCGCGGCGTCGGCGACAATCAACGGCCATGTTTCGTCGGCTTCACCAAGCGCCACCGCGTCGGCGTGGCGTGGCCCGCCCGCGCGCCCGAGCGCTTCGTCCGGCACTTCGGTCACGTGTGGGCCGCCCATCACCACAGGCACCCCGGCGGCGCGAATCGCATCGGCCATGCGATAGGCTTTCTGGATCATTCGCGTCATCGCGCCGATGCCGACCAGCCCGATTTTCTCCTCACGCACGAACCGCGCAATGCCCTCCTCATCCATGCGCTGGGCATTGCCGTCGATCAACAAAACTTCGTGTTCGGGCGGCGTGAGCGCCTGCAACAGGAACATCCAAAGGTGCGGCATAAAATTGCGGGTGATCCCATTGTCGGGATTGAATAGTAAGATTCTCATCGCTTCCTTCTTTCTTTAATTTAATGAGCAGGGTACGTGCGGCACTGGTGGAAACAGGGAGGTAAACTCACTTTTTAAGCAAATAATGATAGGCGAAGAAAGGTGAGGACCGTGTTTACCAGAAACAACGTTACACTCTTAGCCATTTTTAAGCAAGGTGATCAGGAGATTCCCTAATGAAGAGGTTGGTGAGTTGGGAAGGTCAGCCGTAGTAAAACGGGCTGAATATGACCTGGGAAAGCGATATGGGAGGCTGCAGATGAAGCCTTTTTAATATTGGTAAGAGATAGCAGAATGAGTTGGAGATTTGAGTAAGGGATCTGCAATCATCTGTATCTATCTGTGCGCGCTTGTGGTTTCACGCCCTTATTTCTTTGCATCGAATCATCACCGCGCGATTACGGCTTCGCTTCAAGCCAATTGCTTCCCACGCCGACGTCGACTACGAGCGGCACGCTCATCGGATAAACCGATTCCATCTCGTCGCGGACAATCCTGGTCGTGCGCTCGACCTCGGCTTCCGGCACTTCGAGCAACAACTCGTCGTGCACTTGCAAGATCATGCGCGCGCCGAGCTTTTCTTTTCGCAATCGTTCATAGACGCGAATCATCGCCAGCTTAACCAGGTCGGCGGCGGTGCCCTGCAACGGCGCGTTCAGGGCTTCGCGCTCGGCGCGCGTGCGGAGATTGTGATTGCGGTTATTGATGTCGGGGATCGGGCGGATGCGGCCAAAAAGCGTGCGCACAAATCCGGTTTCACGCACCTGCTCCGGGGTTTCTTCCATATATCGACGCACGCCTGTAAAGGTCTTGTAGTAACTCTCGATGGTTTTCTTGGCCTCCGCTTTCGACAATCCCGTGCGCGTCGCCAGTCCGAACGGGCCTATCGCATAGGCCACGCCGAAGTTGACGATCTTGGCCAGACGCCGCGCTTCAGACAATTCCTGCTTGGTTTTTGCGCCGAAGACTTCGCGGGCCGTGCGCGCGTGGATGTCTTCGCCGTGCTTGAAGGCTTCAGTCATCACCGGGTCGTCGGTCAGGTGCGCGAAGATGCGTAATTCGATCTGCGAATAATCCGCCGACATCAACACATTGCCGGGCGATGCGACAAACGCCGCGCGAATGCGACGGCCCGACTCTTTGCGGATCGGGATGTTTTGCAGATTCGGGTTGGTCGATGACAAGCGGCCTGTCGCCGTCACGGCTTGATTGAGCGTCGTGTGCACGCGGCCCGTGCGCGGATCGATCAAGCGCGGCAGCGCGTCAACGTATGTGCTTTTGAGCTTGGCGATCTCGCGGTATTCAATAATCAAGCGCGGCAGTTCGTACTTAGCGGCCAACTCTTCCAGCACCTCAATCGATGTCGAAATGCGCCCGGTTTTCGTCTTGCGCCCGACATCGAAATTCAGCTTCTCGAAAATCTCGCCGAGTTGCACCGGCGAGTTGATGTTGAACTCTTGCCCGACCAGCTTGTAAATCTCTGCCGTCAGCCGCGCCAGTTCTTTCTCCATCTCTGCGCCCGCCTGTTCGAGCGCCGCCGTGTCTATGCCGACGCCGACGCGCTCCATATCAAAAAGGATTTCTACCAGCGGCAACTCGATTTCCGTGTAGACGCGCTCAAGCTCTTTTGCTTCGAGCTTCGCGCGCAGCACATCGGCGAGGTGAAACGTCAGATCAGCCGCTTGCAGCGCGCGCGCGTCGTCGGCGTCAAAGCCTTCAACTGTGTCGGCCACCTCAATGCCCATAAACTCACGCGCAATGTCCGGTATGCGGTGGCTCGCGCGATTCGGGTCGAGCAGATAAGAAGCCAGCAGCGTATCGTCTTCGACGCCTTCGATGCGAATCGCGGGTTGGTAATTGCGAATGCAACCGTCGTGTGTTGCACCGTCTGCGAGCGGCTCGCGTTCGCAGACATAACGGTCGATCATCGTCAGCGCGCCCTTCCAATCATGCACGGCTTTGCGCACCAGCCCGTTTTCAAGGACTTCTTTGACAAGCGGCAGCGGGTCGCCCTCGAACCGCTCGAAATCAATCAGCGCGGCGTTCATCTGCGCCGTCGAGATGCTGATGCCATAAAGCGCCCCCTTGCGTTCGGCCACCGACAGGGCGAATCGGTCAAGCGCCCACAGCGACTTGATGAACGCCTCAAGCTCGGCCATCGTCGTGATGCGCGAATAACGCGCCTTGCCCGGCTTGCGCGCGGCGACCGTGGCGACCGCCTCGTGCGAGGCGGCGTCGGCGAACTCGCGCGTGAGCTGCGAAAACTCCAGTTCGGAAAACAACTCATAAGCCGCGCGCCGGTCGGGCGCTTCATAACGCAGCGCATCGAGATCAAGCCGGATGGGCATTTCGCAATGAATGCGCGCCAGTTCGCGCGATTGACGGATCAGGTCGGCGTTGTTCTGCAAGCTTTCGCGATAGGTCTTGCGCGTGATCTCATCCGCATGTTCGAGCGCGTTTTCGATGGACCCGAACTGCTCAAGGATTTGTTTCGCGCCTTTTTCGCCGACGCCCGGCGCGCCGGGAATGTTGTCAGACGCGTCACCCCACAGCCCCAGCAAGTCAACCACCTGATCGGGGCGAACCCCCATGCGTTCTTTCACGCCTTCAGCGTCCAGCAGCGTCATGCCGCCGCTGCGCTCGGTCCGCAGAATCTTGACGTGCTCGTTGACCAACTGACACATATCCTTGTCGTTGGTGACGATTATTACGTCGAGATCGTTGGCGTCAGTCTGGCATGCAAACGTGCCGATGATGTCGTCGGCTTCGTAACCGGGCAAGCGCGTGATGGGGACGCGCAGCGCCGCGCAGACGCGTTCGATGTAGGGGAGTTGGGTCACCAGATCATCGGGGATCGCGCCGCGCGTAGCCTTATATTTTTCGTACGACTCGTGGCGAAAGGTCGGCTCCGGCGAATCGAGCGCGACGCCGATATAATCAGGCTTTTCTGCCGTGATCAGCCGTCGCAGCATCATGGTGAACCCGTAGACGGCGTTGGTGGCTTGCCCGTTCGAGTTGGTCAGTCCGCGAATGGCGTAATAGGCGCGATAGATTTGCGACATCCCGTCAATCAGGTAGAGCCGCTGGCGTTGGCTTTCGCTCATAGAGTTCCCATGCTAAGAGTCGCGATTTCCGAGTGTCAAGCGGGGGCGCAGATCAGGAGGAGGGAAGCGGGCGATGGAGGCCGCTACGCGACCTCTAAATGGTAGGTAGCGGCTGGGGGCGCGGGCGTCTCGCCCGCATGACTCACGCTTACACGGACTTTCGGAAACATCCAGGACCAAAGCAGGCGGGCGAGACGCCCGCGCCCCCAGCCCAGACGATTTGACCTGCCACGTCGTCAGGTTGTGAGCGATTGGGCAGGCTTGCCGAGCGTGCGAGCGATTGCCTTTATTGCCCGGCCTGGCTGGCTTGCGGGATGAGTCCGAGCTGCTGTTTGAATCCGAACTCATCCCAGTTCTGCCAGTTGGTGATTGCCTTCCCATGCGCGAAGGTCACGATGTTGGTGCCGGTGACGGAAATCTTTTTGCCCGTCGGCGGCAGCCCTTGAAAGCTGCCCGTGTTGGTGCCATCAAGCCGCCAGCGAAAGGCGACTTTGTCGTCCGCGCCGAAGATGTCTTCGAGCGTGAAGTGGAGATCGGGCATCGCGGCGCGGATCATCTCGATCCAGCCGGTGGTGGCTGCAACCGCTTTCCCGTCGGGCGTCGAACCGTTGAAGGTGTAATTGGGATCGATATACTCGCCGATCACTTCCATCTTCCCTTGATTGAACGCTTCATCGAAGATGCGGCGGCAGGCTTCTACATCCTTGTGTCCAAACATTGATCACCTCCTTTGATTAGGCCAAGGTGAGCCACATTCCTGAACGGCTCGCCTTGGCTCAGCGCAGTATATACCACAAGATGTACGTTGACAAAAAGCTGAGATGCAAACGATGCGGTTGGCTCGCCGTGGGCGGCGGAGTGGTCGCGAGCGACCGGCGAGGAGGTGGCGGATGCGCGGCGCGGCGGTCACATCCGGTAAGGGCTGGCAAGCGGGATGAGCGATTCGTTTTCGTAAGTCGCATTGGGGTCAGCCGCCTTTGCCTGTTGTTGCGCAAGGTCGCGCACCAGATTCTCGGCAGCCTCGGCGTTCAGCGGCTTAGAGAAGAAATAGCCCTGCGCGCTTTGGCAATGCAACTCGCGCAGCAGCGCCACCTGCTCGCCGGTTTCGACGCCTTCGGCAATGACGCCCTTGCCGAGATTCTGCGCCAGCATGATGATCGTGCGGACGATCTCTTTGTTCTCGTTGTTTTCTTCCATCTGCATGACAAACGAGCGGTCGATCTTCAAGGCGTCAATCGGCAGGCGGTGCAGGTAGCTCAGCGAAGAATAGCCGGTGCCAAAGTCGTCAATCGACAACTCGACGCCGAGCGCGCGCAACTGTTCGAGCGTGCCGGTCGCGGCCTCGATGTTTTCCATCAGGATGCTTTCGGTAATCTCCAACTTCAAGGCCAGCGGGTCCAGGCGCGTTTCCTTCAAGACCTGAACGATTTGTTCGAGCAGGTTCGAATGCATGAACTGTCTACTCGACAGGTTGACGCTAATCGAGAGCGGCTCTTTCAACGCATGCGCCTCGCGCCACTGCTGCATCTGGCGGCAGGCTTCAAACAACACCCAGCGCCCGATGGGAACGATGAAGCCGGTCTCTTCGGCGACGCTGATGAATTCATTGGGCGAGACCAGCCCGCGCTCCGGGTGCTGCCAGCGCACCAGCGCCTCAAATCCGGTCAGGCGGTTGTTCATCAGCGACATAATCGGCTGATATTGGATAAAGAACTCGCCCCGATCAGTTGCGCGCCGCAAATCGGTCTCTAATTGCAGGAGGTTGACCGCATGCGCATGCATCCCTTTGTCAAAGATGACGTGGCGCGCCTTGCCGAGCGATTTTGCCTGATACATGGCCGTGTCGGCGTCGCGCAGAAAATCTTCCGACTGCTCGTAATCCGGGTTCGACAGCGCGATGCCGATGCTGACGGTCGTGAACGTTTCATAGCCGCTGAGGGTGAACGGTTGCGAGACCAGTTTCTGAATCCGTTCGGCGATTTCTTCGGCCTCGCCGGCGTCGCGAATGCCGTCAAGCAGGATGGTAAATTCGTCGCCGCCGAGGCGGGCGACCTTGTCGCCGGGCCGCACCCCATGGCGCAATCGTTGGGCGATGCCGATCAATAACTGGTCGCCGACCATATGGCCGATGCTGTCGTTGATCAGTTTGAAGCGGTCGAGATCCAAAAACAGCACGGCAAAGAGCCGTTCCTTGTTCAGGCGCGCCTGATTGAGCGAGGTCTCCAGTTGCTCCATAAACCACGCGCGATTGGGCAAGCCGGTCAGGGCGTCGTGCAACGCCTCGTGGAGCAATTGCTGCTCGGCGCGTTTGCGGTCGGTGATGTCCTGAATCTGTAAGATCAGATGCAGCGACCGGCTCTGCAAATCGTGGATGAGCGAAATGCCCACTTGCGCCCAGACTTCGTGGCCCGCTTTGTGCTGGTAACGCTTCTCAACCTGCATATTGAGCGTGCGCCCGTCGAGCACTTGCGCGATATGATTCTGCAGGGCTCGCATATCGTCGGTGTAGGTGAGATCGTGCAGGCTCATCAGCTTGAGTTCGTCCTCGGTATAGCCGACGATCTCGCAGAGCGATTGATTGACTTGGACAAAGCGGCCATCCGGCATAATCAGCGCCATGCCAATCGGCGCCAGATCAAAGGCGTTACGAAATCGCTGTTCGCTCCCCTGCATCTCGGCCAGATGCCGTTCGGCTTGCTCGGCCTGCGCCGTCGAGGCCGCCACGCCCTTCACGTAAGACGTGTAGGTGAAATAGACGATGATCACGATGGGCGTGGTGGCGATGAATCCGTAGAAGCCGACAACGCCGATCAGTTTGACCGTAATGGCTGCCGCCGAAGCCCCGGCAAAGTAAGTAATCGAAGTCCAGAGGTAATGCTCTTTGTAGATGGCCCAAAACGGGCGACCGGCGAGCCGCGCCCCGGCCACGGCAACCATCCCGGAATTGACGATATACTGCGTCAGCGCCATCAGGCTGGCCATCATGACCAACTGCGATGAAAATGGCCCCTGCGCAACGTCGGGGATCGCCCCCAGAGTCAGCCGCAACAACCAGACTGTGGCAAACGTGGCGCACGCCATAGAAGCCGAATTGAACGCCATCTTAAGATGGCTCTTGGTGATCCGCAGCGACGAAATCAAACCTTCCAGCGCGGCCAAAAATATCGCCGCTTCTCCATCAAACAGCAGCATCGTCAGAAAAATGAAGATGTCAGAGATCGAAATGGAAGAATTGAAACGGAAGAAATTGATCGTGATGCGCGAACCGATGGTAATTGTCAGCGTCCCCAGAATTAAATAGGGCCAGCCCAATCGCCAGATGGGCGGCAGTCCGGCAGCCGAAAACAGCATCACTGCCGCGCCCATAGCGACGACCGCACGCATATATCGGTTGACGAATTCCTTGTCGCTCATCACTTCTTATGCCCGGCTATTGCCGCCTGGGGAAACGGGCCGTTACCGGTAATATATCTCACGCCGAGGATAGCAGTATCATCATTACCGGCCAGCAGTGCAAGGCTTTCTGCGCCCGCCGCCAAACCCGGCCCTCTCGGATCAACCACAGCCCGTGACCAGATCGCCCTTGCCCGAGGCGTAAAGATCATCCTGCTTCGGCCCGCAATGAGCAAGTCGTCACCGGCGACGGCTCGATCTGCGCCAACGCCCGTCCCATCGGGCGGCTTGCGGTTACGATCTTCGGCAAGGCGACTCTCACGCTTTTCGGTGACGGGTTCGTGCCGCGCAGAAACCCGGATAGGTAGCGCAAATGGAAAAACAAACTGTAGCCCCAATAAAAACAGGGTTGTCGCTTTTATGGCGCCGGCTATTGTTCTCCTGACTGATCGCATCCGCTTGCCTGCTCCCTTACGCTTTACCTATAGTGCCGAATAGTGAATTAATCCAAAATTCCATGATCAATTCTTATGCCAGGTTTTGTCAGGCATAGCGCCGCCCCGGTTTCGCCTGAGCGGGTCACCCGGCAGCGGCAAATAAACTCCTTGATATAAAGAAGTTGGGTGGAAAAGCAATGACTTTTTCGGCAAGGCGGTAGACGGTTCAGGCTCCGGGCGGTCTGCGGGGCTGAGATGATGGGTTTCGGTCAAATTGAAGCGATGCTTGCACAATGCCTTATACTGTGAATGTCCGAAGCATCATTTGTCCCGAAGCACAAAGAGAAAATCGCGGTGCGCGAGGTCATCTCGCCATTGTGGTGATTCTCACCATTTGCTTATAATTGCCGCACCGTATTGCTACACTTGACCAGTCGCGGCGCGATTTGAATCGCCCGCCGGAGCGTTGAGTGACACAGTTTGTGTTTGAATCAAGGCCGCGCGTGCATTATAAATTGAACGTACCTTGTTAGGGTATGCATGCGCGGATTGCAGGCGACTGCCCGCAAGCGTACAAGAGTTGCCGGATGAGTCAAAAGGCGCACGGGGGGCGGCTATGTGGCCGCCGGTGCAAGCCACGCCGTCGCACTGACGGTCGCGCCCTAGTGAATTATGTCCGACCCTGAAGCCACGCCGATTCGTGTCCTGCTCGTTGACGACCATACGGTTGTGCGCGCGGGCTTGCGCTTGATTATCGAGAGCCAGCCCGTGATGCGGATGGCGGGCGAGGCCGGCAATCGCGCCGAGGCGCTGACCCTTGCCGCCAAGGAACAGCCTGACATCATTTTGCTTGATCTTGACCTCGGCGATGACAACGGCATGGACATCATCACGGAGTTGCTGGCGGCGGCCCCGCCCGCGCGCATCATCGTGCTGACCGGCGTGCGCAGCCCGGAAGTTCATCGCCAGGCCGTGATGCAAGGCGCAATGGGGGTGGTGCCCAAAGATAAAGCCGCCGCCACGTTGATTTCGGCCATCGAGCGCGTGCAAGCCGGGGAAGCGTGGCTTGACCCGGCAACCATGGCCGGCGTGCTGAGCGAGATGTCGCGCTCGAGTAAAGCCAAACTGCAAGACCCTGAGGCCGGAAAGATCGCCACGCTCACCAACCGCGAACGCGAAGTCATCACCCTGATCGGCGAGGGGCTGAAGAACAAAGACATCGCCGACCGCCTCTTCATCAGCGAAACCACCGTGCGCCATCACCTGACGTCGATCTTCGACAAGCTGGACGTGAATGATCGGGTCGAGTTATTGATCTATGCCTTCAAGCGCGGGCTGGCCGAACCGCCGCGCTAGACCCGGCAAAATCCCCTCGGTTGGCCTGGCCTAAATGTGTGGCGCGGGTAGTCACGCGCGCCTATCCCGACGCGCATAAAAATGGGCGGCTGCGTCCAGTAAATATGGGAGTTCCCAACGATGCGCGTCGGTTGAAGGTGTGATTTAATCGCTGGCCGTAAGGGGGCACGATTCAAAAGGGTGGAAGGTTCTCTCGAATGTTTCGTTATTCGGACTTATCGGGGATAAGCTCTGTCCACAAGCGGATTGAATCGCGCCCCCGTTTATCTCACCTGTCGCGCCAGCCGATTCGATCACGGTTCGGCGCTGGACAAACTCATCTATTAGAATCAGAATGAGCGCGCAGGTTTGGATTCTAAAAGGAGACACGAAACCATGTCGATCACTCACATCATCGGGTTGTTGGTTGTTGGATTGATTGTCGGCGGCCTGGCGCGATTGTTGATGCCGGGCAAAGACCCCATGGGTTGTTGGGCGACGATTTTGCTGGGCGTTGCCGGTTCGGTCATTGGCGGCTTGATTGGTCGCGCGCTGCTGGGCGCGAAGGATGGCGACGAGAAAGCGATTCTGCGTCCGAGCTTCCTTTTTTCACTGGGCGGCGCGCTGATCCTGTTGTGGTTATGGCGCATGATTCGCTCCAGAAGCTGAATCGCGCCTGGGCCGCTTAAAGCCTATCTCGCAGAGGCACAGTGCGGCGGAGGGTTTCAACAAGTTCTCCGCCGCACTGTGCCTCTGTCGTCAATCGGCACAAATCGCGTTAAACTGCGCTAATGAGAAACTTAGCCCGATTCATCCGGCTTTGATGGCAACCGGAATCGCCTTCAGGTCGACAGGAATTGCGTCGATTCCGACAGGAATTGTCGCCAATCCTACACGCCTGGCGTCGATTCCGACGCGACTCAGCCTGAGTCCGACAGGAATTACCGCGAATCCTACGCGACTCGGCGCAATTCCTGTAGGAATCGGCGCAATTCTCGCAGGATTTGCCCTGAATCCGACAGGACTGGCGTTCAGGCGCGCAGGATTTGCGGTCAGGTTTATCGCTTGTCAATTCCTACACTGACACCGAGTCCCACTTTTAATCACCCCCCAGACGAAGGGTGCGATTAAAAGTGGGACTCGCCTTTGTCCCAGAGGGACAATAGACATTAGCCGGTGGTGTCAACCACCGGGATCAGAGCGTTTCGCCATCGCGTCCTGAAGGGACGCCGGACGCCGCCTCTGCGCCGTACCGGTCCGGCGCTCCTGCCAGAGCGCGGCCTGCGCTGCGGCGCACCCCGGTGGTTGACACCACCGGCTAATATCGGTTGTCCCTGCGGGACAAAGAATGATTGCAGGTGTCAATCCCTACACTGAAACCGAGTCCCACTTTTAATCACCCCCCAGACGAAGGCCGTCCCGCCTGTTTCTTGACGCCTTGCGCGGTTCGGGCTTAATGTGTTTTCCGAGCGGCAATCGGCAACGCTCACACCTCCACCTCAAAATTGCTGATTGAATTCATTGAGACCGTCGCCGTTTTGAGAGTTCATTTTAAGAACCAGAGGAATTAATCATCGTGGATGCGCTCGTCAATCGCGAGGTCAAAGATCACCGGGTCGCTCCGATCAAGGAAATCGATATCCTCTGGATCACGGCGGGCCTCAGTTGCGATGGCGAGACGGTTGCCATGACTGCCGCCACCCAACCCAGCCTCGAAGAACTTCTGCTCGGCGCGATTCCCTGGACGCCGAAAGTCAATTTGCACAACCCCTTTCTGGCTTTTGAAAATGGCGACGACTTCATGCGGTTTTTTTATCGCGCGGAGGCCGGAGAGCTTGACCCCTTCATCCTGGTCATCGAAGGCTCGATCCCCAATGAACAGATCAAAGCCGAGGGCTACTGGGCGACCTTCGGCACAAACCCGCAGACCGGCCAACCCATCACCACCTGCGAATGGATTGATCGCCTCGCGCCCAAAGCCTGGGCCGTAATCGCCGTCGGCACGTGCGCGACCTACGGCGGCATTCATGCCATGGAAGGCAACCCCACGGGCGCGATGGGCCTGCCCGATTATCTCGGCTGGGATTGGCGCTCGAAAGACGGCCTCCCGATTGTCTGCGTGCCCGGTTGCCCGACCCAGCCCGACAACATCATGGAGACGTTGCTCTACCTGCTCTATCAAGCGACGGGGCGCTCGCCGATGATCCCGCTGGATGACGCGTTGCGCCCGACGTGGTTATTCGGGCAGACGGTCCACGAAGGGTGTGATCGCGGCGGCTATTACGAGCAGGCCGAGTTTGCCGAAGAATACGGGGCGCGGCAGTGCATCGTGAAACTGGGGTGCTGGGGGCCGGTCGTGCAATGCAATGTCGGCAAGCGTGGCTGGATCAATGGCATGGGCGGGTGCCCGAACGTCGGCGGCATCTGCATCGGCTGCACGATGCCCGGTTTCCCGGACAAGTTTATGCCGTTTATGAATCAGCCGCCGGGTTCGCTGCTGTCGTCAAATGCGGTGATGACCTACGGGCGAGCCATTCATGCGTTGCGGCGTTTCACCCAAGCGTCGCTCAACAAAGAACCGGCCTGGCGGCGACCCGGCGCGACCTTGAGCAGCGGATATGACGCGGCGCGCGACCGGGAACCGAAGTCATAAGGCGGCGCACTTTTGATATGGCAGACGACGCGCGTACCAATAAAGCCGAGCCTCTCGATCACGACGCAACCCGCGCAGGCCCGCCGCCTGCAAGCGTGCTGGAAGCCGAAGCGACGCTCAAGAATCTGGCCGGGGTCTTCTTTCCCGGCGACCCGTTGCTTGTGGAAATTGCCAATCAGTTCCTCAACAATCGCCAGAACCCGCCTGTCACGCGCGCCGAGCTACCCGATGTCGAAGCCCGGTATCGCACGCTGGTCGAGCAGATTCCAGCCGTCGTCTTTATGGCGTTTCTCGATAAAGGCATCGGCGAAGCTTATGTCAGCCCGCAGATCGAAGCCATGCTCGGCTTCACCCAGGAAGAATGGCTCAACGACCCTGTGCGCTGGTACAACCAGATTCACCCGGAGGATAAAGCTCGTTGGAGCGCCGAAGCCGCACAGATGTTCCTCTCGGGCGAGCCGCTGCGATCCACCTACCGGGTGCTGGCGCGGGATGGCCGCATCATCTGGTTTCACTGCGAAGCCAAAATGGTGCGCGCGGATGACGGTCGCCCCTGGTTCATTCACGGCGTCGCGTTTGACATCACCGAACTCAAGCAGGCCGAAGAAACGCTGAAAAAAAATGAAGAGATGCTGCGCGGCCTGTTCGACTATGCGCCCGATACGGTCGTGGTCGTCAATCACGACGGGCGCATCGTGCGCGTCAACACGCAGGTCGAACCGATGTTCGGCTATACGCGCGACGAGTTGATCGGCCAACCCATCGAAGCTCTGATCCCTGAGCGATTCAGGCCCGCCCATTTCATTCATCGCGCGGCGTACGTGGTCGAGCCGCACACGCGAACCATGGGCGCAGGGCTTGAACTCTACGGCAAGCGCAAGGATGGCAGCGAATTCCCCGTCGACATCATGCTCAGCCCGATGGAGATCGATACGGGCGGCATGGTGATTGCCGTCGTGCGCGACATCACCCGGCGCAAAGAGGCCGAAAGCGTCGTGCGCAATTATGCCGAGCGCTTGAAATTCCTCTCGCGCCGGTTGATGGAAGTGCAGGAAGCCGAGCGCCGTCACATCGCGCGCGAACTGCACGACGAGATCGGCCAGGTGCTGACGGCCTTGAAGCTGACGCTGGAACTCAGCGTGCGCGTGCCGCCGGTTGAATCCACTGCCAGCCTCCATCAGGCGCATTCGCTGGTCAATGAATTGATGGCGCGGGCGCGCAGCCTGTCGCTCGACCTGCGCCCGGCGATGCTGGATGACCTCGGGTTGCTGCCGACGTTGCTATGGTACATCGAAAATTTCACGGCCCGGACGCGCGTGCGCGTGAACTTCAAGAGCAGCGGGCTTGAAGGGCGGCGCTTTGCGCCCGAAGTGGAAACCGCCGCTTATCGCATCGCGCAAGAGGCGTTGACCAATGTCGCGCGGCACTCTGAAGTCGATGAGGCGACCGTGCGGGTGTGGGCCGACGACCGCACGCTCACGGTTCAGATTGAAGACCAGGGCAAGGGCTTCGACCTGGAAACTGTACTGAGCGCACGTGACCGCAGCGGGCTTGCGGGGATGCGCGAGCGCGCGGTCTTGCTCGGCGGGCAACTCCTGCTGGATTCGCGTCCGGGCGCGGGCGCGCGGTTGACGGCGGAATTGCGTGTTGACGACAATCTGTCATCTATGCTCAAACTGATACCTGAGCTTTGACTTTGACGAGCAAGGGAGCCGGAGATGACGACCATAGTGCTGGCCGACGATCATCGCGTGGTGCGCCAGGGCTTGCGCGCATTACTTGAAGCCGAGAGCGATTTCAAAGTGATCGGCGAAGCCGGCGACGGACTTGAAGCCTTGCAACTGGTCGATCAATTAAAGCCGAACGTGTTGGTGCTCGATCTGATGATGCCGGGGTTGAATGGGCTTGAGGTCGCGCGCCAGATGAGCAAGCATGCCTCGCCGACCCGCGTCGTCATCCTCTCGATGTATGCCAACGAAGCTTACGTGCTTGAAGCGCTCGGCAATGGCGCATCGGCTTACGTCGTGAAAGATTCAAGCTCGGCTGACCTGGTGCTGGCCGTGCGCGAAGTGGCCGCCGGTCGCCGCTATCTCAGCCCGCCGCTGTCGGACCGCGCGATTGCGGCGTATCAGGAAAAGGCCAAAGCCGCGACGCTCGATAAGTACGAAACCCTCACCACCCGCGAGCGTGAAGTTTTACAACTCACGGTCGAAGGCCATACCAATTCGGAAATCGCCATGCGGCTGGGCATCAGTTCGCGCACAGCCGAAACGCACCGCTCCAACCTGATGCACAAACTTGGGCTGCACACGCAAGCCGACCTGATCCGCTACGCGCTGCGGCGCGGCATCATCCCGATGGAAGAGTAGCTCGCCGACTCGGCCCGCACGGTTTTCATCCACGCGACTGAAAAATACGGGGCTTCACGACCATAATTACGTAGGTGTACGAATAGACACGCCTACAAAAAGCGCAGGATAATAATTCCTCCCACAATTTTTGTGTCCAAGTCGCAATTGGACAGATAGAGCCAAATTATCATGACTTGTGAAACAGGTTGGCTCGACATCGCTATGCAGAAACCGGCTGATGCTAGCGCCTTTTGCGGAAGCAAGGCAGGCCCACCAACATCAACCTGCGCCCATCATTTTACAGAAAGGAGAGAAGCATAATGGCAGAAGACTCTGCTCCGTACGGTAGGGTGACGCAGCGGCCTCCGGCAGTCAAAGAGGTGCACATCGTCTGGATCACGGCGGGTCTGGGCTGCGATGGCGACTCGGTTTCCATCACCGCCGCCACCCAGCCGAGCGTCGAAGATGTGGTGTTGGGAGCCATCCCCGGTCTGCCGCAGGTGCATTTGCACAATCCCGTGTTGGCTTACGAGGTCGGTGATGACTTCATGCAGTATTGGTACAAGGCCGAAAAGGGCGAGCTTGATCCCTTTGTTCTGGTCGTCGAAGGCTCGATCCCCAACGAGCGCATCAAGAGCGAGGGCTATTGGGCGGCGCTCGGCTGCGACAAGGAGACCGGTCAGCCGATTACCACCAACGAGTGGATCGACCGGCTGACTCCGAAAGCCCTGGCGGTTGTCGCCATCGGCACGTGCGCGACTTATGGCGGCATCCACGCGATGTCGGGGAATCCCACGGGCGCAATGGGCCTGGCCGATTACCTCGGTTGGGATTGGAAATCAAAAGCGGGCTTCCCGATTGTCAACGTGCCGGGGTGCCCCGTGCAGCCGGACAATTTCATGGAAACGGTGCTGTATCTGCTCTATCAGGCGGCGGGACTTGCGCCGATGATTCCGCTCGACGATCAGTTGCGCCCGACGTGGCTATTCGGCAAGACCGTCCACGAAGGCTGCGACCGCGCGGGCTATTACGAGCAGGGCGATTTTGCCACCGTTTACGGATCGCCCAAATGCATCGTCAAACTCGGCTGCTGGGGGCCTGTGGTCAATTGCAACGTGCCCAAGCGCGGTTGGATGGCCGGCATCGGCGGGTGCCCGAACGTCGGCGGCATCTGCATCGGCTGCACGATGCCCGGTTTCCCGGACAAGTTCATGCCGTTTATGGACGAACCGCCGGGCGGGAAACTTTCGTCGTCTGCCGTCGGACTCTACGGCAAGGCGATCAGCGCGCTGCGCAGCATCACCAACTCGACCCTGAACAAAGAGCCGAAGTGGAGGCATCCAGGTCGCGAGTTGACAACCGGCTATCGGCCAAGAACCTATTAAAGAAAGGAACCACCACGATGAGCAGCGTAACCAAACCCAAGCGTAAAGGCCCGGCTGCTGACAAGAAGTTGGTCGAGATGAACTGGGACCCGATCACTCGCATCGTCGGTTCCTTAGGCATCTACACCAAGATCGATTTCGAAAACAAGGAAGTCGCCGAATGCTACAGCACGTCGTCGATCTTTCGCGGCTATAGCATTTTCATGAAGGGCAAAGACCCGCGTGACGCGCACTTCATCACGAGCCGCATCTGCGGCATCTGCGGCGACAACCACGCGACCTGCGCGACCTACGCGCAGAACATGGCGTTCGGCATCCGCCCGCCCGCGATTGCCGAATGGATTGTCAACCTGGGCGAGGCCGCCGAGTATATGTTCGACCACAACATCTTTCAGGATAATCTGGTCGGCGTAGACTTCTGCGAGCAGATGGTCAAGGAAACCAACCCCGGCGTGTGGGAGAAAGCGCAACAGACCGACGCGCCGAACGCCGATAAGCACGGCTACAAGAAAATCTCCGACATCATGACGGCGCTCAACCCGTTCACGGGCGAGTTCTACCGCGAGACGTTGATGGTCAGCCGCTACACGCGCGAGGCGTTCTGTCTGATGGAAGGCCGCCACGTGCACCCATCGACCTTGTATCCGGGCGGCGTCGGCACCGTGCCGACCATTCAACTCTTCACCGACTACCTCGTGCGTTTGATGCGCTACTGCGAGTTCATGAAGAAGGTCGTGCCGCTGCATGACGACCTGTTCAACTTCTTCTATGAAGCATTGCCGGGCTATGAAAAAGTAGGCCAGCGCCGTGTGCTGCTCGGTTGTTGGGGGTCGTTCAACAACCCGGACGTGTGCGACTACACCTACAAGAAGATGGACGAGTGGGGCAATGCGATGTTTGTCACGCCGGGCATCGTCGTTGACGGCCAACTGGTCACGACCGACCTGGTGAAGATCAATCTCGCCATCCGCATCCTGCTCGGCAGTTCGTACTATGACGATTGGGACAACGGCGAGACGTTCGTGCAGCAAGACCCGCTCGGCAACCCGGTCGATAAAAAGCACCCCTGGAATCAGACGACGATCCCGCGCCCGCAGAAGCGCGATTTCGACGACAAGTACACCTGGGTGATGTCGCCGCGCTGGTACGACGAACGCACGGGCGATCATCTGGCGCTGGATACCGGCGGCGGGCCGATTGCGCGCTTGTGGGCGACGGCGCTGGCCGGGAAAGTCGATAGCGGGTATGTCAAAGCGACCGGCAACAGCGTCAAGATATACCTGCCGAAGACCGCCACGAAACCCGAAGTCGAGTTCGAATGGAAGATTCCGCAGTGGAGCAACGCCATCGAACGCGACCGCGCGCGGACTTACTTTCAAGCCTACGCCGCGGCATCGGCGCTGCACTTTGTTGAAAAAGCGATGGCCGAGCTGCACGCGGGTCGCACGCGAACCTGGACCGACTTCAAGGTGCCGGAAGACGCGATTGGCTGCGGCTTCCACGAAGCGGTGCGCGGGGTGTTGTCGCATCACGTCGTCATTCGCGACGGCAAGATCGCCAACTATCACCCCTATCCGCCGACGCCTTGGAACGCCAACCCGCGCGACATCTACGGCACGCCCGGCCCTTATGAAGACGCGGTGCAGAATACGCCGATCTTTGAAGAAAACGGGCCGGATAAATTCAAAGGCATAGACATTATGCGCGCGGTGCGCAGCTTCGACCCGTGCCTGCCATGCGGCGTGCATATGTATCTGGGCAACGGCAAGGTGCTCGAAACGCGCCACTCGCCGATGTTCGGCGTATTCGGAAAATAGGGGACAGGGACAGGTTACTGGTTACAGGGATTCAGAATCCGAATGCTGCTTGATGACCGATAACCTGTCCCCATCGCCTGTGACCTGTAGCCAGTAACCTGTAACCTAATATGGCTGAAGACAACGAATTCCAACAACGCATCCAGCAGATCGAAGGGCTAGTTCACAAAGTCGAAGCGCTCACGGACGAAAATGCGCGCAAGACCGCGCTGGAGTTGTTCCAGTTGATTATGGAACTGCACGGCGCGGGGCTTGATCGCATGCTGGGCATTGCGTTTGATGAGGGCGAGGCGGGCCGCGCCATCATTGATCGCTTTGGCGATGATGAACTGGTGTCGAGCCTGCTGCTGTTATACGGGCTGCACCCGCTCAATCTGGAAGGGCGCGTGATGGCGGCCCTGGAAAAGATTCGACCCTCCTTGCGCTTGCAAGGTGGCCGCGTTGAATTGCTCGGGGTTGCCGAAGGGGTCGTGCGGTTGCGACTCGGCGGCGGCGGTAACTCGGCGCAAGCGTTGCGGCAAGCCGTCGAGGAGGCCGTCTACGCGGCGGCGCCTGATCTGACGGCGATTCAAGTCGAAGAGGAGGCGGGCAATCCTGCGCCATCCGCTTTGGTGCAACTGCAAATGGCGCCGGGCAATAAAACCGGCGCGAAGCCGGGGAAAACAAGTGGCGAAGAGTTCGTCGCGTTGTGAACCTCACTGCAACGCGACGAATATCACATTACGAACGACCCATGGGAGGCATTGCAATGGCAGACGACAAAGGCACAACCGACCCGACGCATCACCCAGGCGCGCGAAAGGGTGAAGAAATCATGCAAGATGAAGGCGTGGAAGATGGCCGTCATCACGGCGGCAGCAGCGGCGCTGACAGACCTGCCGGCGGGTCGACGTCGAGAGATTCGACGCGGATCAACCCTGACAACGAGCAGCCGATCAGCGAAGACAGCCCGAATCTGCCGCCCGCTTGAAAAGGGGCGCGACCGTAGCGTTCGCCGCAAGCATGAGAACCTACGGCTTACCGCAAGCATAAGCAATCGGTCGCGCCTGCGGACGCCTGCGGGTGCGGCTCCCGGACCAGGCCGCACCCGCTACTTTCGCATGTGTGAAGCTCACGCGTGAAGACGGCAATTATGAGTGAGAGGCGATCTCGACAGAACAATTCTTTTGCCACCCTGCGCCAGTTCATTCGGGAGCGAGCGCCGGTTGAAACGTGCGAGATGTGCAGCCTGCGGCTGGCCGCCGGGCATCAACACCTGATCGAACCAGTCAGCCGCAAACTGATCTGCGCCTGCGACGCCTGCGCGATTCTGTTCGGCAGTCAGGGGGAAACCAAGTACCGGCGTGTGCCGCGACGCATCCGCTCGCTGCCTGATTTCCGATTGAGCGCCGCGCAATGGGATGGCCTGATGATTCCCATCGGCCTGGCGTTCTTCTACAACAGCACGCCCGACGAGCGCGTGATTGCGCTTTATCCCAGCCCCGCCGGGCCGACCGAATCGCTGCTCGGCCTTGAGTCGTGGGCGGAAATCGTCAACGCCAATCCCCTCCTCAAGGGCCTGGAGCCGGATGTTGAAGCGCTGCTGGTCAACCGTGTGGGCGAGGGTCGCGGGCCGTCCGAGCCGGAATATTATCTGGTGCCGATTGACGAGTGTTACAAGCTGGTCGGTTTGATTCGCACGCACTGGCGCGGCTTATCGGGCGGCGCGGCGGTGTGGGGCGAGATCAAGAAATTTTTCGCCGATTTGCGGCGGCGGTCTACGGTCGTGCGCGAGGCTTCTCATGCCTGACTTGAGCTTCGACGTGGAGAAGGCCGAAGTCTTGCCTTACGCGACATCGCCGACACTCGCGTTTAAACTGCGCATCAACAATCACGTGGCCGGAGAGACCGTTCATAACGTGATGCTGCGCTGCCAGATTCAACTCGAAGTGACGCGCCGTCGCTACAGCGAGCAGGAACAAGCGCGCTTGCGAGACTTGTTTGGCGAGCCGCAGCGGTGGGGCGACACCTTACGCAATATGTTATGGACGCACGTGAGCGCGGTCGTGCCGCCGTTTACCGGCAGCGTGCTGGTCGATTTGCAGGTGCCATGCACGTTCGATTTCAACGTGGCGGCGACGAAGTATTTCGCCGGACTTGACGAAGGGGAAGTGCCGCTGGCGTTGTTATTCAGCGGCACGATTTTTTATGCCGGCGGCCAGAGCACGCTGCAAGTCGCGCAGATTTCATGGGACAAAGAAGCGCGCTATCGATTGCCGGTGCTGGTCTGGAAAGCGATGATGGACGCGTATTATCCCAACACGGCGTGGCTTTGTTTGCGCCGTGATGTCTTCGAGCGACTGGTTCGCTACAAGACGCAACGCGGGTTGCCGACCTTTGAGCAAACCTTGGAAAGCCTGCTGCCGGAAGGCGAAGACGCCGCGCCGCCGACCGAAGGGACGGTGCACTGATGAATCAGGGACTGGTGGAAAAGATCGCCAACGCGGTGTTGTACGAAGGATACATTCTTTATCCGTATCGGGCTTCGGCGGTGAAAAACCGCCAGCGCTGGAATTTCGGCGCGCTCTATCCGCAAGCCTTCAGCCTCGCGCAGGGACAAGCCGTCGCGGGCGTCGATGCCTGGACGATGCAGACCGAATGTCTGGTCAGCGCAACGCGCAGCACCACCATTGATGTGCGCGTGCGGTTCCTGCATTTGCTTGAACGCGAAGTCAATCGACTGACGAGCCGGGTCAGAGCAGAAGCGAGCTATCAGCGCGTCGAAATGCTAGAGGTCAACGGGCAGCTATATCAAAGCTGGCAGGAAGCCGTCGAGCGCGATGTCCGTATTGCGGACGTCAATCTCGACGAGTCCATCGGCGGGCCGTTGCAAAAGAGTTTCGCTTTTGCGGCGGGCCGTGAAACCGAACCGCTCAACGATGCGAGCGGTCAGTGCGCCGGCATGATCGTTCGCCGCCAGCAGGCGATTGCGGGCCGTATCGAAATCGCCGTTGAACGCGTCGGCGACGATTTATGCAAACTCGCGGTTCGCATCATGAACATGACAGCGCTCGATGCTGCTGACACGCGTAATCGCGACGCCGCATTGATGCGCGGCCTGGTTTCGACTCACACGATCTTGACGGTTCAAGCGGGCGAGTTTGTTTCGCTGCTCGAACCCCCTGACGGGTTGCGCGAGCTAGCGGCGTCGTGTCGCAACGTCGGAACGTGGCCGGTTCTGGTTGGAGAACCGGGCGCGCGCGACACGATGCTTTCTTCGCCGATCATCCTTTACGATTACCCGCAGATTGCGCCCGAAAGCGCGGGCGAGCTTTTCGATTCGACAGAGATTGATGAAATACTCACGCTGCGAATCATGACCTTGACCGATGACGAGAAGCGCGAGATGCGGGCCGTCGATGATCGCGCGCGGCGAATCCTTGAACGCACCGAAACGCTACCGGCAGAGCAACTGATGAAACTGCACGGCGCGGTGCGCGGGATGCGGCCAGTGGGTGAGAATGAGCAATGAACGAATGGGAATGGCAACTGCTTGAAGACCAATCGACGCTCGATCACATCGATGTGCTCGGTGTCGCGCTCAAGCCCGGCGACCGCGTGCGGCTGAAACCCCGCAGCGGCGGCGACATCCTTGATCTGGCGCTGGCCGGTCGCGTTGCCATCATCGAATCCATCGAGCAGGACTACGAGGATAAAGTACACCTCGCCGTATTGATTGAAGACGATCCGGGGCGCGACCTCGGCGCGCTGCGTCAACCGGGCCATCGCTTTTTCTTTGCGCCCGAAGAAATCGAACCGCTGCTGCCCGGCGAAATCGATGAGGCTAACCCGTGAGCGAGCCGCGCATTCTCATTGCCTGCATTGGCAATATCTTTCTCGGCGATGACGGTTTCGGTTGCGAAGTGGCAAGACGTCTGGCCGCGCGCGAGCTGCCGGGCGAGGCGCGATTGGTTGATTTCGGCATTCGCGGGTTCGACCTGGCATACGCGTTGCTCGATGGGTACGAAGTGACAATCTTTGTTGACGCGACACCGCGCGGCGGCGAACCGGGCACGCTTTATACCATCGAGCCTGACCTCAGCGAACTGAACGAACTGGACGCGCAAGCCATGCTGGTCGAGCCGCATGGCATGAATCCGCTGAAGGTGCTCGGCATGGTCAAATCCATGGGCGGCACATTCAGGCGCATCCTGCTGGTCGGGTGCGAGCCGGAAACCTTAGGCGGCGAAGCAGGGCAGATGGGATTGAGCGCGCCGGTCGAAGCCGCCGTCGGTGAAGCCGTTCGCGTGGTCGAGTCGCTGGTTCAGGAGATTCTCAACGAAAATCGCGAAACGGCGGCACGGCATAGTCGGGCCTAAGGAGGGAAAGGGAAAATGAATCTTTTCAATCACAAGAAAGAGTCCAATCATATTGTCTGGAAGATCATCGGCAGCGCTGCCGCAGGGTTGGTCGTCTACGGATTGGTCAGCAACTTTGCAGACATCAAGCGGTACATCAAAATCTCGACGATGTAAGTTTGATGGGTGACAGGGATTGGGGTTGGCAGCGTTCGATGATGAGAACGAGCAAAGGGAATACGGGGAAGCTGATTCGGCTGCGATTAGCGTGGCAAGACCGTTCGTCATCTATCAAGGATGACGAACGGTCCGCCGCGATGCTGTGATCGATACTCTAAGAACAGGAGATCAACTGTCATGGATAACGGCAGGGATAACGGTGAATCGTACGACGTGAAAGGTACCCTGTGTTTGTTCGGCGGTCTGGCGATGCTGGTGGTCGGCGCGGGATTGATTGTTTCGCATCCGGCCATCCGCAAGTATCTCGGTCAGATGGGATTGACTGATATGGTACAGGCCGCTGCCCCCGATCTCGAACGTTACTTGAAACTCAGATCCATGTGATCGTCTTTGACTTGCCGTCAAGCGGCGACTTCGTTTGCGCCGGTTTGCGCTCTTACGCCCGATGTGTGTCCAGGATGTTAAAATGGATGAAGCTGAAATTGTTCGCTATCGCATAGACCCCAGTCGCAGTCGGTTTACGGTGCGCGCGTTTGCCGGGGGAATGTTGTCGGCCTTTGCTCATAACCCGACCTTCGCCATACGCGGCTTCACCGGAGAAATCGAGTTTGTGCCCGACGGCATTGAGCGCGCGTCACTGCGTTTGCAGATCAAAGCCGATAGCCTTGAATTGCAGGACGATGTCAGCGCCAAGGATCAACAGGAAATCGAGCGCATGATGCGCGAAGATGTGCTGGAAACCAGTCGCCACCCCGAAATCACTTTTGAAACCACCAGTGTTTCAGGCACCAAACTCGGCGACACGCAATACCGGCTGAAGATCGCCGGCAAGTTGAGCCTGCATGGGGTTACCAATGCTTGTACGATTGACGCGCAGGCGTGGGTGATGCCCGAAACTTTGCGCGCGCAGGGCGAGTTCCCCCTGCGCCAGACCGATTACCGGATCAAACTGGTCAGCGCCGCTGGCGGAACGATCAAGGTCAAGGACGAGTTGAAGTTCTCGTTCGACATTGTCGCCAACAAAGCGTAACGCGCGATGAGCGGGGCCTCGCGCGCCGCGCGCGAGCGTCGTTCTCGATCTACCTGATGACGAGCAATGGGAGTATCATCAACCTGTCACCGGTGAAGCGACGCGTCACTTAAGAATTATGCAACCGTATGCTTGCGCCGATTAAGGAGCGACTATGTGTTTGGCCATACCTGGAAAGATCGTCGAGATGGTTGATCGGGAGAACCACATCGCCAAGGTCGAAGTGGGCGGCGTAAAGCGCAACGTCAACATCGGAATGTTCGACGAGGGCGAGGTGAAGGTCGGCGATTACGTGCTGATCCATGTCGGGTTTGCCATGAGCAAAGTGGATGAGAAAGAGGCTGAAGCGACGCTCCGACTCCTGCGCGAACTGGACGCTTACGACACCGAGTTTGATCAGTTCAAAAGTTCCATACAGTAGCGGTGCCATATGGCAAAAACCGTTGACGATTTCTCGCGCGCGTTTTATCCGTTCCTGCATGACGACAGCCGCAAGCCGCAGGAATTGATGGAAGAGTTGCGCTTTTCGCTGCTGGAAAAAGCGCGCGAAAGCGTCCAGGTCAAAACCCGATTCTTTGCCGACAATCAGGACACGATTCTGCAAGCCTCGCTGGCGCTGGCCAAAGCCTTTCATCTGGGGCGCAAGTTGCTGGTCTGCGGAAATGGCGGCTCGGCGACCGACGCGCAACACGTCGCCGTCGAGTTCATGCATCCGATCACGGTCGGGCGCAAGGCGCTACCGGCGATCTGTCTGGCTAATGATGTGGCGATGATGACGGCGGTGGCCAACGACGTCGGGTTTGCCGACGTGTTCACCCGTCAGATCATCGCGCTCGGCACGGCGGGCGATATTCTGCTCGGCATCTCGACCAGCGGCAATTCGGAAAATCTGCTGCACGCGTTTGAAACTGCGCGCCAAAGAAAGCTCGTCACCATCGGTTTTGCCGGGGATGATGGGGGGCGCATGGCGGCGCTCTGTGACCGGGGGTTGCTGGATTTCTGTCTGACCGTCCCGACATCGAGCATTCACCGCATCCAAGAAACGCACGTGGCGCTCTATCACGTGATGTGGGATATGGTTCACACCTTCCTGGAGCACCGCGCATTGCTTGAAGCGTGAAACACGGAGTGCAAGAAGATGAAATACATAGATGAATACCGGCGGGCTGATCTGGCCAAGCGGCTGGCCGGGCAGATCGCGCGGATGACCGACCGGCCCCTGAAGTTAATGGAGGTCTGCGGCGGCCATACGCATACGATCTTCAAGTACGGCATCGAAGATTTATTGCCGCCCAACATCGAAATGATTCACGGGCCGGGCTGTCCCGTGTGCGTCATCCCCCTGGGCCGCGTCGATGATTCGATTTCGATAGCCGCGCAGCCCGACGTGATCTTTACAACCTTCGGCGATATGATGCGGGTGCCGGGATCGAAGACCAATCTGATCGCCGCCAAAGCCGCAGGGGCCGACGTGCGGATGGTCTATTCGCCGCTTGATGCGCTGAAGATTGCCAAAAAGAATCCCGCGCGCCATGTGGTGTTTCTCGCGCTCGGCTTTGAAACCACCGCGCCGTCGACGGCGATGACCGTCCTGCAAGCGGCCAAAGACAAGGTCGAAAACTTCAGCGTCTTCTGCAACCACATCATGATTATTCCGGCCTTGAAGGCGATGCTCGATTCGCCCGACCTGAAGCTTGATGGGTTTGTCGGGCCGGGCCATGTCAGCACGGTCATCGGCACGCGCTGTTATGAGTTTGTGACAAACGAATATCGCAAGCCGCTGGTGGTGGCGGGCTTTGAGCCGCTTGATGTCTTGCAGTCGGTTTATATGATCGTCAAGCAGATCATCGAAGGGCGTTCGGAAGTCGAGAATCAATATGCGCGCGTGGTGCCGCGCGACGGCAATCAAAAGGCATTGGAAGCGATCTTTGAAGTCTTCGAGCCGCGCGATTATTTCGAGTGGCGGGGCTTGGGTTCGATTCCGCGCAGCGGCATGAAGATGAGCCGCAAATACGCGGCGTTTGATGCCGAGTTGAAATTCGCCGTGCCGGGTTTGCGGGTCGCCGACCCGAAAGCCTGCCAGTGCGGCGAGATTCTCAAAGGCGTGAAAAAGCCCTGGGAATGCAAAGTCTTCGGCACCGCCTGTACGCCGGAAACGCCGATTGGCTCGTGCATGGTTTCGTCCGAAGGCGCGTGCGCGGCTTATTATAACTTCGGTCGGTTGTCGAAAGTCGCCGAGCGCTCCGGGCTAATTTCCTGACGCGAAGGGGTGCGCTCACAGCCGCGCGTAGGCGAACGTAGCGGGGTTCAACCTCCAACCGAATGCCGGTGATTGAAAGTCACCGCCTGCAAGTGCAAGTTATCACGTTCAAGTGCTCGCAAATCTCAAATTTGAGATTTGCGAATTGAATTCCGATGCCTGTGGGCATCTCGCAGATTCCGTTTTACAAATCTGAAACCTCGAATCTCTGTTTGTCTGTGGTTCCTTTTTCGACGGCATTGTAGAATTGCACCTATGACCGACGAGTTCACTTCTTCCCCCCTGTTCGAGCGCGTGGAGCGCGCGCGACGCCGAAAAACCCGGATCAAAGACACTCACATCACGCTCGCCCACGGCAGCGGCGGCAAGGCCATGCATGAACTGGTCGAAGGGGTGTTTCTCCAGTACCTGAGGAACCCGTTATTAGAAAAGCTGGAAGATCAAGCGGTGTTTGAAATCGGCTCGACCGAAAGCGACGCGGCAGGCGCGGCGTCGCCCATCAGGATGGCGTTTACGACCGATTCATTTGTCGTCGATCCGCTCTTTTTTCCCGGCGGCGACATCGGCAGTCTGGCCGTCAACGGCACGGTCAACGATCTAGCGATGAGCGGCGCGCGCCCGCTTTATCTTTCTGCCGGGTTCATCATCGAAGAAGGATTTCCCCTCGAAGATTTGCGGCGCATCCTGCAATCGATGCGCGCCTCGGCTGATGAAGCGGGCGTCCAGATTGTCACAGGCGACACGAAAGTTGTGCAGAAGGGAAGCGCCGACAAGCTGTTCATTAATACTTCGGGCGTCGGCATCATCGAAACACCCGCGCGCATGTCCGCGTCGCGCGCGGCGGCGGGCGACAAAGTGATTTTAAGCGGCACGCTCGGCGACCACGGCACGACGATTATGATTGCGCGCGGCGAGCTTGAGCTTGAAACCGATATCGAAAGCGACTGCGCGCCGCTCAACCACCTGGTGCAGGCGATGATTGACGAAGCGGCGCGCGGGGCTGGCGTCGAGGCGCTGCATTGCTTGCGCGACCCGACGCGCGGCGGGCTGGCGACGACCCTGAATGAGCTCGCATTGGCGTCGGAAGTCTGCATTCAGATTTTCGAGAATCGGTTTCCCATACGCGAAGAAGTCCACGGCGCATGTGAGATTTTGGGCCTTGACCCGCTCTACGTGGCCAACGAGGGCAAGCTGGTGGCCATCGTTGCCGCCGAAGTGGCCGAACCGCTCGTGGCGCGAATGCGTGAGAGCCGCTATGGCGAGGCCGCCTGCATCATCGGCGAAGTGAAAGCGGAGCCGAAAGGCATTGTCGCCATGCAGACGGGATTTGGCGGCACGCGCATCGTCGATATGCTGGCCGGCGAACAGTTGCCGAGAATTTGTTAAAGAAGCGGGCCGCGAAGGCCACCCTCCGCGAGCCTGCCGAATTACCCTGCCTCACCCCCAACCCTGGAATCCGCTCGCTATGCACGCACAAAGCAAACATCGCCGTCTGATCGGGTCGTTTTGGCGCCCATCCTTCACCCTTTCCCGACCGGCACAATTGTGCCGGGCCGGTGGGCGCAACCGCCTACGCCGGCGAGGAATTAATTGGTCGCACACAACCATTCAAATTGGGCGTCTGTCTCGATGCGCCGTTTTGGTGGTCGTGGTTTAATGGCATCGTTCGCAAGCAAGCAGTTGGCAAGCGATGACAACGGTAATAACGAGTTAAACAAAAAAGGAGAAGCCAATGTCAGTTGCAGATAAATACGCCTCCGTTATAGCGCTCGCTCAAGAGTTGGGCTGTTCAAACGTAACTTCGCAGGAAGAGAACGGTCACCTGACCGTCAGCGGTTCCTGCCCGAGCCAATATGTGCTCAATCAAGTCTGGGATCGCCTCAAGCAGGTTGACGCGAATTTCGCAGACATCAGCGTGAATATGTCGCCGCAGCGCAATGACATTTACGGCGAGTACGAAGTGAAATCGGGTGACACGCTCAGCAAGATTGCCAAAGAAGTGACGCACGGGAAACTCACCTACAACCAAATTTTTGAAGCCAACCGCGATCAGTTGGATGACCCCGATCAGATTAACGTCGGGCAGCGGCTGGTGATTCCCAACTTCTAAATTTTGCGCACGGAGTAAGACTGGTGAAAGATCAACTTGTACCCTTGCTAACAGCGAGAGCCGGACTCGATCAGGAGAAAGCCGAACTGACGGTTGACGCGGTGTTGGATTATCTCAGGGACAACCCGCAACAGCTTTCTGCTTATCTGGAGACCTCCCGGCTGGGTGGACTCGCAAGCAAGGCTGTCGGTTTATTCAGTTAAACCGCACGGCGTTTTAAGCAAGGGATGTGTCGGCTCGACAGCAATGGATGGGGATGGTGTCGGGTCGTGCATGGGGATGCCGGGGACGAAATGGAATGCTCACTCTATTCGCTCCGGCTCCCCCGATTTCGATAAACAGGGGCGAGGGTAAAGCGCATGATGAGTTACGATACGGCAGGAATCACCGTGAATACTGAAGCAATTGGCATGATGGCTCAGGGGAGCGACGCGCTTGAGGCGGTTGGTGAAATCGCCTTCGAGACCCTCAAGAATAATGACCGGATTCTGATCAAAACCAATAACAACACTTATCGCTTTTCGGTCGTAGACGCGGCGTTGCGCCAGGGCGTCCTAGTGGGAGGATCGCTCGGTGAAACGCCGCGTCGGGCGGTGCTTGTGGTCTCGGTCACGCAGGGAGCGGGCGGGGAAGTTGCAGAGACCTGCGGCCTCAAGGCCGGCGCGCGGGCGGTCTTCTACCTGGTTTCGCTTGATGGCATGGAACGCTTAATTACATCTACGGTCATCTCACTCCGGCTCGTTTGCAATGACAACCAAACGCGAGCCGTCAGCTAAACTGCCACGCGCCGTATAAAGTTATTCGGTCACCGCTGCTCTGCCCTGTGACCGTGCGCGCGCCCGCCTCACTTGATTTTGGTTTCCCTCACTCTCACCGACTCGACCGCCGGGGCGCGCGCAATAAGTCTTGATTATCACCCCTTAGATTTAGAATAATGCCTGCGAAGCAAATGGTCTAACGTCTCGTGTCCGTTGTTGCTCGCATTGCGTCCGAAAACCGCATGATGAACTGGTTGCTGAAAAAACGGGCGGCGCTCGGCTTCGTTCTGGGGCTGACGCTCCTGTTCCTGATCGGTTTTGCCACCACGATCAGTGCGATGCGGTCGAATCGCGCGACGCGATTGGTGATCCATACGCGCGAAGTCATTGCGGCGCTCGATAGCATAAGGCTGAACCTTGCCGACGCTGAAATTGCCGCGCGCGACCAGCTTGCGACAGGCAAGGCGGACGCGGGCGACGCCTATCGCCGGGCCGCGACGGCCCTTTCCGCCAATCTTGACCGCCTCAAAAATCTAATCACCGACAATCCCGTTCAGCAGTCGCGCTTCACCGAGATAGCGCCCTTGATCGCGCAACGATTCGCGCGGCTGGATGAAGCTTTGGCGCTCGGACAAAAGCAAGGCGCGACGGCAGCCGAAAGCCTGCTGGCCCAAACTTCGAGCCATGCGCAGGCCGAAGACCTCCGCCGCCTTGCCGTGCAGATGACCGACGAGGAGCAACGCCTGCTCGCCGAGCGCACGGCTGACGCCGAGCGTAAATCTCGCGCACGCGTCGGGGTGTTCCTGTTTGGCGGCATCGCTGACCTGGCGCTGCTCGGCCTGATGTTTTATTCGCTCGCGCGACAGATAAAACAACGTAAGCGCGTCGAAGCAGAGTTGCGCGACTCGATGACCTTGCAGGAAGCAATATTCGATAGCGCGCGCTACGCGATTATTGCCACCGCGCCCGACGGCACGATTCTCTCGTTCAACCGCGAAGCCGAGCGCCTGCTTGGGTATCGCGCCGATGAGATCATTGGCAAGACCACGCCGCGCGTCTTTCACGACGAGCAGGAAATCGCTGACCGCGCCGCCGCGCTCACCCGCGAGCTGGGGGCCGAGGTTGCGCCCGGCTTTGGAACCTTGATCGCCAAAGCCCAGCACGGCGCGTCGGATGAAAACGAGTGGACATACATTCGCAAAGACGGCAGCCGCCTTTCGGTATCGCTGTCGGTGACGGGCTTGTATGACGCGAGCGGCAGCCTCACGGGGTTCCTCGGCATCGCCTACGACATCACGGCGCGCAAGCAAGCCGAAGACGCGCTGAAAGACAGCGAAGAACGTTATCGCATGCTGTTTGACTTAAACCCGCTGCCCGCATGGGTCTACGACGTCGAATCGCTCAGGTTTCTGGCGGTCAACGCGGCGGCGGTCGCGCGTTATGGATACTCGCGCGAAGAGTTTCTGGCGATGCGAATCAAAGACATTCGTCCCGAAGAAGATGTCGGGGTGCTGCTGGAACTGGTCGCGTCGGCCCCGCAGAAGATCGATAAGCCGATCAACATCCGGCATCGCCGCAAAGATGGCTCGATCATTTATGTCGAGATCAGTTCGCACGCCGTGGAATTTCGCAGTCGCCCCGCCCGGCTCGTGCTGGTCAACGATGTCACCTCGCGCAAGCAGACCGAGGATGCACTACGCGAGAGCGAAGCGCGCTTTCGCAGCCTGAGCGCGTCGTCGCCGATTGGCATCTTCCAGACCGACACCGAAGGCTGGTGCGTCTACACCAACACGCGCTGGCAGGAGATCGTCGGCCTCGACGCCCAGGCGAGTCTGGGCGACGGCTGGAGCCGGGCGATTTATGTGGAAGACCGCGAAGAAGTGTTTACCGAATGGCTGGTGGTAACCAGGGCCGGGCAGGAGTTCGCGCGCGAATTCCGCATTCTGACGCCGCACAGAGAACTGCGCTGGGTGAGCGCCCGCGCCCGCCCCATGTATGCCGAGGATGATACCCTCCTCGGCTACGTCGGCACCTACGTAGACATCACCGAGCGCAACCAGCTTGAGACCGAGATCAAGCAGGCGCGCGACACGGCGGTCGAATCGGCGCGGCTCAAGTCCGAATTCCTGGCCAACATGAGCCACGAGATTCGCACGCCCATGAATGCCATCATCGGGATGACCGGCCTGTTGCTCAACACGCCGTTGAACGCCGAGCAGCGCGATTTCGCCGAAACCGTGCGCGCCAGCGCCGACGCGCTGCTGACGATCATCAACGACATCCTTGATTTCTCGAAGATCGAAGCGGGCAAGCTGGCGCTGGAAACCATGGACTTCGATCTGCGCGCGACCGTCGAGAGCGCCGTCGATCTGCTGGCCGAAGCGGCGCAGGCCAAAGCCATCGAATTATTCTCGCTCGTTTACAGCGACGTGCCGACGGCCTTGCGCGGCGACCCCGGTCGGCTGCGCCAGGTGCTCGCGAACCTGTTGAGCAATGCCGTCAAGTTCACCACGCACGGCGAGGCGCTCGTGCGCGTCACCAAAGAGAGCGAAGACGACCGCCGCGTCATTGTGCGTTTTGCCGTCAGCGACACGGGCATCGGCATCGCCGAAGACACGCAGCAGCAACTCTTCCAAGCCTTCACGCAGGCCGACAGTTCGACCACGCGCAAGTATGGCGGCACGGGGTTGGGATTGGCCATCTCGCGCCAGTTGGTCAATTTGATGGGCGGCGAAATCGGCATGCAGAGCGAGAAGGGCAAAGGGGCGACCTTCTGGTTCACGGTGCCGCTGGAAAAACAACTCGCACAGGCGACGCCCGCCGTGCCGCTTGATCGCGTCAGCCTCGAAGGCTTGCGCGTGCTGGTGGTCGATGACAACGCGACCAATCGCAAGATTGTGCATCACCAAATCACCTCGTGGGGCATGCGCAACGGCAGCGTCGAAAGCGGCGCTGAGGCGCTCGCCCTCCTGCGCCGCGAAGCGACGGCTGGCGACCCGTACGATATCGCCATCCTCGACATGCAGATGCCGGAAATGGACGGGCTGATGCTGGCGCGCGCCATGAGGTCTGACCCGCAAACCTCATCCACGCGCGTCGTGATGATGACCTCGCTAGCGCGCCGCGCCGACCCCGAAGAGTTGTATCGCGCGGGCGTCGAAGTCTATCTGACCAAGCCCGTCAAGCAGTCACAGTTGTTCGATTGTCTGATGAATCTGGTCGCGCGCCGCGAAGCGCAGGCCGCGCGCGCCGCCCCGCGCAAGCGGCTGGCGCGGGTGACCGCGCCGTCCTTGCCCGAAGCCGATCACGCCAAGATTCGCATCCTGTTGGCCGAAGACAACGCGGTGAATCAAAAGGTGGCCCTGCGCCAGTTGAGCCAGTTCGGGTACCGCGCGGATGCGGTGGGCAATGGGCTTGAGGTGCTGGACGCGCTTGACCGCATTGCCTACGACATCGTGCTGATGGATTGCCAGATGCCGGAGATGGATGGCTATGAAGCGACGCGCGAGATTCGCCGCCGCGAAGGCGCGTCGCGGCATACGACAGTCATTGCGATGACGGCGAATGCGATTTCGGGCGACCGCGAAAAATGCCTGGCCGCAGGCATGGACGATTACATCAGCAAGCCTGTGCGCGAAGAAGAACTGATGTCGATGCTGGCGCGCTGGACGCCGCAAGCCGACGCGGTCGCCGCCGATAAAGCGGTGCATGAACCGGCGAGCGGGATTGATCGGACGACGCTGGACGCCTTGCGCAGACTGCAAACCGCAAACCGCCCGAATGCTTTGACCGATCTCTTCGTTAAAGATTCCGCCGAACGCCTGGCAGAGATGCGCGCGGCGCTGGAGCGCGCAGACGTGCGGGTCGTCGAACACGCGGCGCACGCGCTCAAAGGCAGTTGCGGGACGCTCGGCGCGACGCGCATGGCGGGGCTTTGCGAAATTATCGAAACCCGCAGCCACGCCGGTTCGCTGCAAGGCGTCGCGATTTTGCTCGAAGCGCTCGAAGAAGAATTCAGCCGCGTGCGCCAAACCCTCGAAGCCGAAAAAGACGCGCCTAAGATGGCGTGAAGGAATTGGGAGAGCCACAGCGATGAATTGCGCGCTGGTCCAGAGCCTCGCTCGCACGGACTAACACCGAATCGCAAAACAAAATGAGATGAGTTTAGAGGCGGTCTTTGACCGCCGGGACAACGCGGTCAAAGACCGCTTCTAAACGGCAGCTTCTCAACTTGTTTTGCAATTCGGTATAACTTTACGCGCGGTCGGGAAGGGATGCGGCAGGGAGCAACGGCATGAGTCGTTACTCCCTGCCGCAAACATTTTACGAGCGCCCCAAAGACCAGGTGGTCGAACGCCCGTCAACGGGGTCGGCAGGGAACCTATCCCCCCGCTTGAGGAATATCACGATTTCAGTATGCCGGTCACTCCGATACGGCCCCTCTTTTTGACAGGTGCCGCCGGTCTGACCAGTCGCCGTTACAGCCGTTGCAGTACCGTCTCTCATACGTGTCTCTCCTTTAGATTTGAAGTTATAGCCCTACAGCACTGATGCCTCAGTCCGTACGAATGAAATCACTGCCCGAAGGCTTGGATCATCGGTCGCCAGCCCCACGGAAACACCACGTTATCGATGTGTTGTTCGTCGTTCTGCTTCCGCATCACGCTGACATACTCCAACAGCAATGGCGGAAGCTTATGCTTGGCAAACGCCTCATCGCGTTCGCGCGGCGTCACCCGGCGCAGTTTGACCTTTTCCCCGCATTGGTTGAGACTTTCGGCCACGCGCTTCAAGAACTCCAACGCGTTCAGATTGGGGTCGCTTTGCGCGAGCGCCTGAGTCTTGACCTGCTCGGCCCACGACAGAAATAGAGCGTGGGTAGTTTCAAACTCTGCGGCGGTCAGCTCAAGGCGCAGGAAAGGGTTCTCATCCTTGTCACGTTGTTTGTCTTTGTCGCTCTCTTCAATGATCCAGTTGCAGAGCGCGGCAGGAATCGCGCCGAAAACCGGCGACGCTTTGCCCGTTTCGTCTTTGATCAATTGAATGCCGAGCGCTTCGATGTCCGTCTTGCGACCGTCCATCACCGTCCACATCGCGCAGACCGTCCCGCCTTGCGGGAGTGGCCCGCTACGCGCCGCGAAAGTGAGGAAATATCGATGGGTTTGCTCTCTGAACCAGTGGGTGTTTTCTCCCGATGCGGGGTCGCGGGTGGTGAAACTATCGTCACCATACTCGACGATCTCCACCCGAGTTGTGCCCGGCGCGAAAGCGTCATTGCCGCGCGCGGCGGTGAATTCGATGAATTTGGGTACGCTCGGCTTGTCCAGCTTATAGCTGACCGATTCGATCATCTCGAAATCTTGCGGCAGCGTATTCGGAGCATGCCCCATCAGCGTGACATACCCTTCGGGCGAAAAGTCAAATAAGAGGGAATTGGTTTGCGCCGTTACCTCCGACCTCCAGAGGCCAAGGATACTGAAGGCGCAGCCCCGCTTGCCCTTCGATTTGGCATCCGTTTGTCCGAAAGTGGCGCGCTCAGCCGCCAGGCAGACCAACAGGAGCGAAAAGAGAAATATCCTGCGTTTCATCATTTCACCGCCCTGCCGGTTTCGGCATCTGTCCGCGTCCGTAAAACTTTTCGTCCGTCACGTGAAGCGCTTGATTGAGTCGCTTCAGTTCCTTGAAATACAGGAACGGGATGCGCGAAAACGGATTATCATCTCGCGGCGAGGACGAGGAGATGTGATCCTCCATGCTCCAGTCGAGCTTGTACAGCTTGAAGGTTTCCCCGCATTGATTGAGGGTCTCGGTCACCTGCTTGGCCAGCAGAATGTTATCCATCGGAATATCCGGGTATAACAGCTCGTTATTGCGAGCGCGTCTTTCCCAGGTTTTGACGACCTTCAACCCTCTCTCATACTGGGCCGCCGTGATTTCAAGCCGCAGCATGACGTCGGAAGCTTTGCGCGGCTCTTTCAGAAACTCGTTATAGGTCGCCGGCGGAATCGTGCCGAAAGCCCAATAGCCGCGCACGTCATAAGTGCCCACGGCGTCTATTTGGGTGTGCCGCCCGTCGGTCTTGATCAACATCGGGAAGGTTGGCCCGCTGTTATCGTAGAAGGTTCCCATGCGCCCGGCCAGGACGAGGTAATAGCGGTTAGCATCGACCCTGACCCAGCGCGTCGGCGCCGCGCCGGGGGTGGCCAAAGTCAACGAGGTGTCGTCATAGCCGGCAATATCGATTGCGGTCACGCCCTCGGCAAAGCCGCCGCCCGGTTTGTCGGTTTTGACCAGAATGACCTTCGGCGCTTTGGGGTTATCCAGCATATAGCTGGCGCTGGCGATTTCGCGCGACTCCGAACTCTGACCCGACAGCATCGTCAGCCTGGCGTCCGGCGTAAACCGATAAAGGGTCGGCTTGGCGGCGTCGGATTTCTCGGCCTTCCAGGTGCCGACGAGGTTGAGTTCGCAACCCCTCTGGCCCAACGCCGTGGGGGAGGCAATCAGGCAAACAAGTACTGATGTAGCGATCACCACAAGTCGTTTCATGGCGTTCTCCCTAAATCAACGGGCTAAGAATAGAAGCCGCCGGTCGGCAACTCCTATTCTTAGTGCCGTAATGAATGGGCCGTGCGGGGCTAAGGGTCGCGACCCTTTAGCCCCCGTCGCCCTCAGTCAAGAGTACATCCGGTAGCCGTAGACCTTGTGTTCCTTGTCGATCTGCTCCTGGAGTTTCCGGTTCTCCTCCAACATTTGCTCGCGCGTCTTGGGGGGGTCGGCCCAGGAGATTTTCCGCAGTACCGTCGACATACTCGCCATCGGATCGACGTGCAGCCAGCGGTTGGTCGCGTCGTTGATAATCAGCAGGAACGAGGTGTGGCCATAGATGTTAGTGTCAATCGCGATGTGGTTCATCGCGAAAAGCCGGTAACGGATGGTTTCCAGGTCATAGGGATCGCCGGTCAGGAAGGTCCAGCCCGGCAGCAGCGCCCTGTGCATCTTGGCGAAGCTTTTGAGCGCCGCCGGGTCGTCGTCTTCCGGTTTGACGGTCATCGAAAGCATGAACAGATCCTTACCCATCCGCTCTTGCAGCGCCTCATAGACTTTGATCAGGTTGGCGGTGACCAGGGGGCAAGCCCCTTCGCAGGTGGCGTACATCAAGTTAATCAACACCTGCTTGCCACGGATCAGGTCATCGTAGAAGCGCACCTCTTTGTTTTCATGGGTGCGGAGCCGGGCGTTGGTGAAGACCGATGGCCCCGGCGACCCCACGTGCGGCACACCCTGCACGGGCGCACGGAGCTCGTGTGGCGGCTTGTCGTTTGCAAGGTTTTTGAATAACTTTCTCCTTTGCATCAGCCCAGATCCTCCTTCCGATACAACGGCGCTTCACCCCTGGCGATGCGTTCGGCGTTGATCTGCTCGCGGCGCTGGCGTAATTCAGCCATGGACTCGACAATGTCCCAGCGCACCATCATGAAGGCGTCCTCGTGGTTCATGTTGTGGCAGTGAATCAGGTAGCGCCCCACGAAATCTCTGAAGGCCAGCCTGATTTTCAGCCGGTGCTGTCCGGGCACCGGATAAACGTCCCTGCGCGCGTTGTTGCCATTCTCCCAGGGCGGCATCGTGACCGGAGTCCGGTTGGCGGGTAAGCATCCGGTCGCGCTCGGAACCGTACAGACAGTGCGCTCGAGTATGCGGCCCTCCTCAAAATGAATGTGGACAGGATGGAGCCAGTTGCCCGCCAGCGTGTCGTTTCGGATGATCCATTCCTCGGTCGAACCCTTGAGCACCGCATGGTCGACTCGGAACGGGTCGAACGGCAAGAACGTGGCAACATGACTGGCATTGTCTTCAGGTATGGCCGAGTGAGAGACGCGGAAGTTATTCCCATCGGCTTGACCGGGAATGAACCGGAAACCCCACTCAAACGGCGGACTGGAGGCAGCCGGGATTGGCGGAAAATCAGTCAGCGTGCTCGGGATTGGCGGCGTATCGGGAATGACCGCGTTCCCGACCACGTCGAACCGCATCATGACCGTGCCGATGGGGACGCCCGGCGCGGGATCAGGCGGCGTCGGCGAACTGACGAACTGCGGCGTCTGGGTGTTCTCTTTCAGGTATACCGACTGCCCGACCGAGAACTGGCTGAAGTCAATGACCACGTCCATACGTGACGACACATTGACGTCAAGCAGTGGGAAGCCGCTGGTGGCGCTACAGTCAGCCGGGGTAAGCAGTAAATTGCCGTCAGAGGCGACCACGGTCATCGGCTTTTGTACGCCGTCCGGGCCGTGCAGGCTCAAGGTGAAGGGCAATACCACGCCGGTGTTGATGATGCGGAAGCGGTATTTGCGCCGCCTGACCTCCAGTTTCGGCTGAATCTTGCCATTGACGATGAACTTGTCGGTCGAGGGAGCTGCCGCCCCGACCACCTGAAACGCCTCGGTGCGCCCCGTGGTGGCGTTGGTGGCGCAGAATCGCTTCTGGGCCAGGAACAGCGGAATATCGGTGACCCCGTAGTAGGCGGGCAGCCGAATTGATCCCGGTGAGCTGAACTCCCAGGGCGGGCACTTATCGTTATACAGGAGGTATGTGCCGTTCAATCCGAGGTAGTTGTTGTTGGCCGTCTCGGCCATCAGGTGATCGTGATACCACATCGTAAACTGCGCTTCGCGGCTGTCGCCTTTCGGAAAGTTTCCCGGAAAGGCATCAATGCCGGCGTAAGCGTTGGCATAATGATTGTCCTTGAACAACCCGGTATTGAAGAAGTCGCCCGCGAAACCGTCGCTTTCCGACGCCGTGTGCGCGTTATGGAGGTGTACGGTCGTCTTGTTGGTGCCGAAGCTGGTGGTAGTGGTCGGCAAGCTGTTTTTGAATCGCACAAGCGACGGCACGCCATAGGCATTGAGGATCGTCGGACCTGGGTATTGACCATTGAAGCCCCAGATGTAAGTCGGCAGGTAGTCACGGTGGAATTGATGGGTGCCGGCCTTCAGCTCCAATTGATAAGTCACCGCCGGCGTGAATTCGGCCCAGCGTTGATGCGGGTCGCGCGCGGCCTCGCCGTTGAGCGTATTGGCGGTCTCGGTCGGCGCAGGACTCAGTAACTGCGGGACCGCCGGAGACGGGATCGGCAGGTTGTCGACAAACGGCGTGTGTGGCGGGCTTTGCGGCACCGGAGTCGGAGGACATAATACAGGCTCGGCCACCGTGCCTTGCGCGTAGACGGTCGACTTCCTTGAGGTCAAAATGGTCGGGCCCAAAATGGTCGCAGCACCTGCGGCTGCCCCCAACTTGAGCATATCTCGTCTAGAGATTGCAGTCTGATTCTTCTCCTTTTTCAGCTTTTTGGGCATAACATCTCCTTCTGCCCCTCATCGGGGAGGTTGGTTGAAAGATGGTCCACCGGTCGTTGGTACTACTTGTCGACCTAAGGTGATCGGTGCGACGATTTTGAGACGCGAATCTCCCGCCATTCCTCAAAAAGGATGGTCGTTCGCGGGTAGCTCCACTGTTTGGTGTTTCTTATTACTCTACCTGGCTGTCTGTTCAGCCCGTGAGGACAGAAATCCATGCCCCTTCGCCAAGGGCAAGTTTTTCTATTCGTTAGATCCGTGACCCGGTTGGCTCGTTTTACTACTGGTAGCCAAGCCTCCGGCCTGACTAGGGCGTTACTTCTTTTGTGAGGGAAAATTAATGTTGCGGTGTAATCAATAGCACAACCGCCAGCCGCTGTCAAGAAAAAGTTACGTAAGATACATTAAATAAGTAGCGAATTTGCGCTGAAAGTTACTGATCGTATTGGGAAACAAGCTACAGAAGGGTCGCGCGGGACGCGCAGGCGGACGTTGAGTCAGGACACTGCAAAATTGCCGCGAGCAACTCGCGGTGGAGCGCGCGCCGCATGGCTGTGGGGCGCTATCTAAAGAGCAGCACGCCCTCGCCCGTGCTGAATATCCCGGCGACGCATCCCGTCATGAGGGTCGCCAGCGTAGCGGCAAGCAAGGCCCGCCCGCCGAGACTGGCAAGATCGTCGCGCCGCTTGGGCGCAAGCGCCGCCGTGCCGCCGACGAAGATGGCGACCGACGCCACATGCGCAAAGCCGCACAAGGCGTAACTCATAATCACCACCGAGCGGGGGTCATGCACCGCGCCATCAGCGACCATCTGCGCGAGGTCTTTGTAGGAAACCACTTCGGTCAAAATTACGCGCTCGCCCAGCAAGTGGGCCGCTTGTGGCACGTCGCCTGGTTGGATGCCCAGTAAAAAAGCGAAGGGGTAAAACAACCACCCCAGTATACGCACCAGCGTGAGCGGCTCGGCCATCCCCGCCCAGTGACTGACCAGGGCCAGCGCCTTATCGCCGAGTGCAACCAGGCCGAGAATCGCGATCAGCAGCGCAGAGATGCCCGCCGCCAGTTTGAGCCCGTCCATTGCGCCTTCGACGATTGCGCTCATCAGATTGCGCGACCGCGTCGCCGGGTCTTCGGGCGGCACGCCGGTGAGCGTCTCCGGCGTTTCGGTTTCAGGCACTAAGAGTTTGGTCATTACGATGGCCGCCGGAATCGCCAGCACAGAGGCGGACACCAGGTGCCCGGCGATTTGCGGAAACAAGCCCGTCAGAAACGCCACATAAATTCCCAACGTCGAACTGGCGACGGTCGCCATGCCGGTGGTCAGCACCGTCAGCAATTCCGAGCGCGTCATCTTTTCCAGATAGGGCCGAATCACCAGCGCCGATTCGACGCCGACGAAGATGTTGGCCGAACTGCACAGCGCCTCGGCCCCGCTGATGTTCAGCGTGCGGTGAAAGAGTTTGGCAAAGATTTGCACCAGCCATTGCAGCACGCGCAGGTGATAGAGCATGGCGGTGAAGGCCGAAAAGAAGATCGCGACAGGCAGCACCTGAAAGATCAGAATGAAGCCGATTGACCCTTCCTCGCCGGGACTCGCGGCCAGCGGGCCGAACAAAAATGCCGTGCCGTTTTTCGTGGCATCGAGCAGGGCCAGCACCGCATCATTGAGCCACAAGAAAACCCGATGCGATGCCGGGAGTCGAAAGATCAGCAGCCCGATCATAAATTGCAGCCCGACCCCCCAGGCGAACGTTTTCCAGGACACCTTGCGACGATTTGTTGAAAGCGACCACGCGATGCCTGCAAAAATAAAGAAGCCCGCCAGCGACACCAAGCGATAGGTCATGGGCGTTCACCTGTTAGTGGATTTAATGCGCAGGCAGATTACAGGAACCCGCGACGGGCGGCAACCTTGAGCGGCTTCATGAGAGGTCGGTTATGCGATGGTTGACCGCGCTTGATCTCACTTCCCGGCGGCCTTTTTGTGATAGTCCTGCAAACTCCGCACCTGCAATTCATCATCGCGCAAAGCGCGCAGGGCTTCGACCGTGGCAATCGCGCCGGTCATCGTCGTGATGCAGGGCACTGAGTATTGCATCGCCGCACGGCGAATCGCGCGCTCATCATAAAACGACACGCGGCCTAAGGGGGTGTTGATGATTAAATGGATTTGCTTGCTCTTGATGAGGTCGGTGATGTTGGGGCGGCCTTCGTCCACTTTATAGACGACTTCACAGGGCAATCCGGCCTTTTCAAGGCGGCGCTGCGTGCCGCGCGTGGCCACTAACTTGAAGCCCATCTCGTGCAGCCTGCGCGCCATCTCCATCATGTCGCTTTTGTCATGATCGTTGACGCTGATAAACACCGTGCCTGCGCGCGGCAGCCGCGTGCCCGCGCCTTGCTGGGCTTTCAAAAACGCGCCGCCGAAGTTTTCCGCCACCCCCATCACTTCGCCCGTCGAACGCATTTCCGGCCCCAAAATCGGGTCGACGCCCGGAAACTTCACGAACGGAAACACCGGAGCCTTGATGTAAAACCGCGCGACTTCAAGCTCATCCGGCAACGCGAATTCCGCCAGCCGTCGCCCGACCATCAACCGGGCGGCGATCTTGGCGAGCGGCACGTCGGTGGCTTTTGAGACAAACGGAACGGTGCGCGAGGCGCGCGGGTTGACTTCGAGCACGTACACCTGATCATTGGCGATGGCGAATTGAATGTTCATCAACCCGACGACGTTCAGCGCCCGCGCCAACTCGCGCGTGTAGCGCCGCATCGCGTCAAGGTGTTCGGCCTTGATTCCGTAGGGCGGTAGCACGCACGACGAATCGCCCGAATGAATGCCCGCTTCTTCAATGTGCTGCTGGATGCCGGCAATCACCACGCGCTCGCCGTCCGCGAGCGCGTCGACGTCGATCTCGCTCGCGCTTTCCAGAAACGAATCGATCAACACGGGGTGCGCGGGCGAGGCTTCGACGGCGTAGGTCATGTAGTTGTCGAGACTCGCCTCGTCGTAAACAATCTGCATCGCGCGCCCGCCGAGCACATAACTTGGCCGCACCAGCACCGGGTAGCCGATGCGCGCAGCCTCCGTGCGCGCCTGTTCATTCGAGGTCGCAAATCCGTTCGGCGGTTGCGGAATGTTCAACTCCGCGAGCAGTCGCCCGAAACGTTCGCGGTCTTCGGCCAGATCGATAGATTCGGGCGACGTGCCGATCACCGGCACGCCCGCCTTGAACAATTGCATGGCCAGGTTGAGCGGCGTCTGCCCGCCGAACTGCACGATGACGCCCGCGGGCCGCTCGCGTTCGACAATCTCCATCACGTCTTCAAACGTGATCGGCTCGAAGTACAAACGATCCGACGTGTCGTAATCGGTCGACACGGTCTCCGGGTTGCAGTTGACCATGATGGACTCATAGCCCTCTTCTTTCAGCGCGAATGCCGCGTGGCAACAGCAATAATCGAATTCGATGCCTTGCCCGATGCGGTTCGGCCCGGAACCCAGAATGATGACTTTCTTTCTATCGGTCGTGGCGGCTTCGTCTTCGTCTTCATAAGTCGAATAAAGATACGGCGTGAAGGATTCAAACTCGGCCCCACAGGTATCGACGCGTTTGAAGACCGGCAAGACGCGCAGCCCGGCCCGCGCGCGGCGCACGGTTTCGGCGTCAGTCTTCATTAACGCCGCGAGCTGCTGATCGGAAAAGCCCATACGTTTGGCTTCGCGCAACTCGTCGCGCGTAATGGTTTCAACGCGCTGTTGTTTGAGCGCGGCTTCGCGTTCGGCAATCTCGCGCAGGTTATCGAGGAACCAGGGATCGATCTTCGTGAACTGGTGCAGGTCTTCCATCGACCAGCCGAGCGCGAGCGCGTGCATCACGAAATAGATGCGCTCGGCGGATGGCACGATCAAGCGGCGGCGCAACTCCGTATCGTCAATGCCGTCGGGAACGCGGAATCCGCCGCGCACTTCGAGCGAGCGCAACCCCTTCTGGAACGCTTCCTTGAACGTGCGCCCGATGGCCATGGCTTCGCCGACCGATTTCATCTGCGTGCCGAGCGTCGGGTCCGACGCGGGGAATTTTTCAAATGCCCACTTGGGAATCTTCACGACGCAATAATCAATCGTCGGCTCGAAGCTCGCGGGCGTCTTGCGCGTGATGTCGTTCGGGATTTCATCGAGCGTGTAGCCGACGGCGAGTTTTGCGGCGATCTTCGCGATTGGGAACCCCGTGGCCTTCGAGGCGAGCGCCGACGAGCGCGAAACGCGCGGGTTCATCTCGATGATGATCAGTTGGCCGTCGTGCGGATTCAAAGCGAACTGAATGTTCGAGCCGCCGGTTTCGACGCCGACTTTGCGAATCACCTTGATGGCCGCGTCGCGCATCACCTGATACTCGCGGTCAGATAATGTCTGTGCGGGCGCGACCGTGATCGAATCGCCCGTGTGGACGCCCATCGGGTCGAGGTTTTCAATCGAGCAGATGATGACGACGTTATCCGCAAGGTCGCGCATCACTTCGAGTTCGTACTCTTTCCAGCCGATGATCGACTGCTCGATCATGGTCTCGTGAATCGGCGATGCCGCGAGCGCGCGGGCGACGATTTCTTCGTACTCTTCGGAGTTGTAAGCGATGCCGCCGCCCGTGCCGCCGAGCGTAAACGACGGGCGGATGATGGCCGGAAAGCCGACCATCTGGATGAGCGCGCGGGCTTCGTCCAGGGTTTTGGCAAACCCGGAGCGCGGCATCTGTAGGTCGATCTCTTCCATCGCGCGCTTGAAGAGCATGCGATCTTCGGCGACTTTGATGGCGTCGAGTTTCGCGCCGATCAATTCAACCCCGAACTCTGCGAGCGTGCCGTCTTCGGCGAGCGCGACCGCAAGGTTCAACGCCGTCTGGCCGCCGACAGTTGGCAACAGGGCGTCGGGCCGTTCGCGCTCAATGACTTTGCGCACGGCTTCGACCGTGAGCGGCTCGACGTAAGTCTGGTCGGCGATCTCCGGGTCGGTCATGATGGTCGCCGGGTTCGAGTTGATAAGCACAATCTCGAAGCCTTCGCTGCGCAGCGCCTTGCATGCCTGGGTGCCGGAATAATCGAATTCGCAGGCTTGCCCGATGACAATCGGGCCGGAGCCGACGATGAGAATTTTTTTCAGGTCAGTTCGTTTTGGCATTTGCTCGTCGTGACTTATTCGGGTTGGTTCTCCACCGGGTGATGATAGGCACGTTCGTCAAGCGCGCGCGTGGTTTGTTCGGTGACGCTGGCGGGCATCTCTATGGGATCGGTCGACAAGGCATCAACGCGGATGCCGGCCGGTTCGTTTGCTGATAAAGCGCGGCGCGGTTCGGCAGTCGGTAGCGAGAGGCCCTTAGCGGCGGCGGCGCGTTCAAGCGCTTTGATTTCGCTCGCAGATTCGTTCCACTTGGCGGCCCCCCAGATGAGTATGATGATGCCATAAATCAGCAGGAATCCCGCGAGCGTCGATAATAAATCTCCCTTTTCAGCAAAGTGGAACGCGCCCGCAAGGATCACCGTGATGGCCACGAGCGCGCAAATCGCGCCCCCGATAATCAGGCCATTGCGACCGCGATAAAAGTCTTTGAATAGGCTGACCATTCGCTCATCAAGTGGTGACTGACCGGCGGTCTTGCCGTTCACGGCGTCCGCAACGACAGCGAGATTCATCCCGCAGCGCGTGCAGAACTTGATCTCATCCTGGTTGTTCGAGCCGCATTTCGGGCAGTACATTTCCTTCTCCGCTGACGATCAACTGATGCCGGGCGATTTGCTGCCAGTAAGCAAAGATATTACAGGGTTGCGATAGAGCCTTTCAACGTGTGAATCGTGTGAGCTGTGGTTTCAGAGCGGCAGGCTAAAGGCTTGACGAATCCAGCGGCGGATATGGCGGCAGCGTTTGACCGCGTCCTGAGCTTCCTGCTTCGTTGCCGAGTTACCGGGGTAGCGGTACTCGACTGCGAAATTCGTGAGGACGATTAAGTCAGCGCGCAATGCGCTCCAGGCGGGCTCTATTGGGAGAATCAGGTTGAGCAGGTTGACAAGGTCGTGGGTCTTTTTGAACGCAATCCCTGCTTCTTGAAGTCGGGCTTTGAGATACTTTTCAGCGCATTGTTGGGCGTGAAAACAAGCTGCATCGTGGTTCGGGTGTGTGCGAGCGCGGACTTCCCTTTGCGCCGAGAACCAATCGCCTTCCGCTTTATCAATCCATTCAAGGGTGAGGGGATTCATACAATACTCGTCCCTGTTCGGTGATTTCACGAATGAAAAAATCTCCCATCGCCAGCCTCTCTGCAATCTGTTCTGGCGTGCGAACGAGCAAATCCAACGCGATTGGCGTATCGATCCGACTGCGAATTTTCACGGCCTGCTCGCGCGAACTTCCTTCAAAGGGCATGATGACCAGCAAGTCGACATCAGAATCTGCCGACGGCTGACCGTAAGCATACGAACCAAACAGCATGATCTTTTGTGGATGAAACTCGCGGACAATTTGATCACAGAGGTCTCGAATCTGTTCCGCCGCAGTTACCGTCAGTTGCTCAATTGCGCTCATCGGGCTGGTTCCTCACTCCGTTTGACCATCGCCTTATTCATAGGCCAACGCCTGCACGGGGTCTTGGTTGGCGGCGCGCAGGGCAGGGTAGAGCGCGCCGAGCACGCCCGCGAGCATTCCAAGTACCAATGCATAAAACAGCCAGCTTGCTTCCATCTCCACGTTCAACGACGTCAATCGCGTGATCAGCAGCTTGCCGCCAGCCGAGATGGCAAACCCGACCAGCACGCCGAGCGCGCTGATGGCCAGTGCTTCTTTTTCAATCTCGCTCGCGATAAACAGCCGTGATGCGCCGAGGCTTTTAAGCACGCCGATCTGGCGCGTGCGCTCGGCCACCGTCGTGTACATCGTCAACAGAATGATGAGCGAACTGAAGATGATCGATAGCGCGATGACGACTTTCAAAAATGTTTGCAGCGCGGGCGTGCCTTGCGAATAGATGACCGGCAGGTCGCGCGTCAGCATCAGGCTGTGATCGGGGAAACGCGCCTTGATGCGCGCCGCCACCTCGTCCTGCTGCGCCGGGTCACTGACGCGCACGAGAATCGTCGAACAGAGATTCGCGCGACTCAAGTATTGCTGCAAGGTCGTGAGCGGAACCTTGATGCGTCCGAGCGATTCCGGCTCGTAAATGCCGACGATGCGAAACGGGCGGTCGAGCACTTCCATCTCGTCGCCGACTTTCAGCTTCCGACCCGCCTGCTGAATGCGATCAATCATCACCTCGTCGCCCGACTGCACCGCGCGACCTTCAACCACCCGCAAGCCAGAGACGCGCGCGTAGGAATCAGCCTCAATGCCGTCGACCATGCGCCCGCGCAGGTATTGGCCAATCGGCACGGCATCGCTCACCCCGGCGATTTTGCGCAACTCATCCGCCGTGCTCACCGGCATTGACAGGGTCGGGTTCAAACTCAACCCGAAGGTGGTGCCGGGCGGGCCGAATAATATTTCAGCCGTAATGGCAGAATTGCGCCGCCCCTGTTCGTTCAGAAAACCATGCGCGATGCCGACCGTCAGCACGACCAGCACCACGCCCAAGGCCACGCCCGCCATCGTCGTCGCGGTGCGCGTTTTGCGATAAAGCAGATTCGATATGACCAGATTGTCCATAGCTCACTTTGGATTTTAGATTTTAGATTTTGGAATGGGAAGGCGATTGCGCGCTTCCCGCCGCGCGCTTGTCTTTCAGCGTCAGCAGGCCGATGACCACAAGCCCGTAGCCGACCCAGACGAACGCGCGAAGCTTGCGAATGAGCGCGAGCGCCACGCCCGCGCTCGCCGTCATGCTGAGGCCGCCAAGCGCCAGCGCGTTGCCGCTCTCGTAGACGCCCGCGCGCGTCGGGACGAAGAAGAACGCCCCGTTGATCACCTTCGTGACGGCTTCGATTAGAAATCCGGCGGCCAGTGACGCGGGCAGATTCAGCAACGCGAGGATCGTATAGACCTCGATCACATTGATGAAGTGCGCCGCCATATTCACCGCTAAGATCAGAAAGAACGCGCCGCGCCGGTGTTCATAAAACGCATAAATGTTATCTTCAACCTGTCGCACGCGAGGTATGATTGCGGCGAATCGCGCGGGCCGATCTTGAGCCTCTGCCGGATCACGCCGCGATGTGAGCCGCGCGGTCAACGCCAATGCGCGCGCCAGAATGAACCAGCGCCCACGAATCGCCAGCCATACGAAACCGACGCTCAGGATAATCGCCGCTGTGAAGAGGCACGCGCCGAACTGCACGGGGCGCGGCGCATCGATCAGCCACACGAGCGCAGGCAATCCCGTCAGCATCACGATAAAAACCGTCAGGTTGTAAATCAGGTTTTCAACGACTACAGATGAAACGCCGTGCAGCAACGGAACCTGCCGCCGCACCATCGCGGCTTTCGCCGGTTCGCCGAGCAACGGCCCCATCGCCGTCAGGTATTTGATCGCCTCGCCTGCCAGCATCACGTTCATCAACGACCAGAATGAAATCTGTCGATGCGCGGGATCAATCGCGTAATACCACGACGCCGCGCGCAGCACGTTACGCGCCGCCGCAAGCGCAATGATGAGAGCAAAGCCCCAGCCCATCGCTCGCAGGTAACGGGCGAGCGTGTCGAATCCGGTCTTATAAATCAGATAGGCGAACAGCGCGAGGCCAGCCACGAGCGCGACCAGTTGCAGCGTTTTGAAGACGGATTTTTTCATCGGCAGCAGCGATCAGCAGGCGGCGATGAGCCGCAACGAGGCCAAGGTTTTTGAGTCAACGTGTGGCGAGCACTGACGGGCGACCTGGTTCCCCTTCTAATCATCCATCATATAACACGCCATCAGCGGGTCACAAACGCGCGACGTCACACCGCGCCCAAGTGTCACAATCGCGGTGGCGACCCTTCGGCGCGGCGTTTATCATGAAATGTGTTGGCCGGGCCGCAGGCTTGCTCGACACCCCAATGACGATGCGTACAAATCTGCTCAGTTTTATTGACGCCGCCGCCGCGCGCGGCGACGCCACCGCGTTTGCCCATCGCCACGGGCTGCGCGATACGCGATGGTCTTACGCGAAGCTGCGCGCGGTTTCTTTTCAATTTGCGCGCGAACTCGAAGCGCGCGACATCCGGCGCGGCGACCGCGTGTTGATCTGGGCCGAAAACAGCGCCGAATGGGTCGCCGCGTTTTTCGGCTGCCTGCTTCGCGGTGTCATCGTTGTGCCGCTCGATCTTGAAAGCGCCTCCGATTTTGTCGACCGCGTTCAACATCAGGTCACTGCGAAACTCCTGCTTGCGGGCGGCGACCGCCGCGTGGGTGTCCCAACGCTGCGCCTTGAAGAACTCGCCGCAACGGTCGCGCATCATTCGCCCTCGCCATATGCGAACGAAGCCCTCGGCGAAAGCGACATCGCTGAAATCATCTTCACGTCGGGCACGACCGCCGAGCCGAAAGGCGTATGCCTCACGCATGGAAATCTGCTCGCGAACCTCGCGCCCATCGAACGCGAGGCGCAAAAGTACATCAAGTGGGAGCGCCCTTTTCACCCCTTACGCTTTCTCGATCTGCTGCCCTTGAGCCACGTTTTCGGACAGTTTATGGGAATCTTCATTCCGCAGATGCTCGGCGGCGAAGTTTACTTTCAAGACTCGCTCAACCCGTCCGAGATCATGGCGGCCATCAAAAAGCATCGCATATCAGTCGTCGTCACCGTGCCGCGATTCCTCGATTCGCTGCGTCATAAAATCGAGCGCGACTACATGGCGCGCGGCATGCTTGAAGATTTTCGCCGACGACTGGTCGCGGCTGATCGGTTATCGTTTCTGAAACGCTGGTGGGCGTTTCGCGAGATTCATGGCCGCTTCGGCTGGAAGTTCTGGGCCTTCGTCGCGGGCGGCGCGTCGCTCAACGCGGAGACGGAAACCTTCTGGCGGCGGCTCGGCTATGCGGTCGTGCAAGGCTACGGGATGACCGAAACCGCAGCGCTCATCAGCGTCAATCATCCGTTCAAAGTCGGCAGCGGTTCCATCGGCAAGGCGCTTCCCGGTCAGGAGATGAAACTCGACGAGGGCGGTGAAATTCTCGTGCGCGGCAGCAACGTGTCGCCGGGCTACTGGCGCGGCGGCCTGCACCCGCTCGCCGATGACGAAGGCTGGCTGCGAACCGGCGACATCGGCGAGATGGACGCGGCTGGCAATCTCTACTTCAAGAGCCGCAAGAAAGACGTGATCGTCACCGCTGCCGGGATGAACATTTACGCCGAAGACCTCGAAGCCGCTTTGAAGGCGCAACCGGAAATTCGCGACGCAGCCGTTATCGGTATCGATACGCCGCAAGGGCCTGAGCCGATGGCTTTGCTGATCCTGAATGAACCGGGCGCGGACGCCGCGCTGGCTGTCAAGCGCGCGAATGCGGACTTGGCCGAACATCAAAAAATTCGCCGCTGGGCCGTGTGGCCGGAAACGGATTTCCCGCGCACGCCGACGCAAAAAATCCGCAAACCGGCAGTCCTTGAAAGGATGAAGGCGGAAGGCGGGAGGATGAATGGAGCAAATGGTAAGCTCAACGGCGCGCGCGTCACCGCGAGTGATGAGCAGAGCCACTTCATCCTTCATCCTTCATCCTTCATCCTTCAACAGGCTGCTCGCGTGAGCGGCGAAGCGCCGACCAATGCGGAAGCGACGGCGAATCTGGCGACCGATTTGAAACTCGATTCGCTTGGCCGCGTCGAGTTGTTGAGCGCGCTCGAAGATCACTATCAAGTCGATATCGATGAAGCGGCGTTCACCGCCGCGACGACCGTCGGCGAAATCGAGCAACTGGTTCACGCGGGCGCGCGCGGCCAGAGCGTCGAATTCCCTTACCCGAAGTGGCCGCGCCGATTTCCCGCGACTTGGATACGACTGATGATCTTACATCTCGTGATGCTGCCGCTCACGTGGTTGATGAGTCGCGCGCGCGTGAAAGGGTGCGCGCGACTTAAAGACGCGAAAGGGCCGCTGCTGTTTGTCGCCAATCATGTCTCAATGGTCGACCAGTCGCTCGTTCAGTATGCGCTGCCTGCGCGCTATCAGCGCAGACTCGCGATTGCAATGGAGGGCGAGAAGCTGCGCGGGTGGCGGCATCCCGCGAAGAGTTTCGGATGGTTTATGCGCCTGCGATTGCGCGCGCAGTACGTCTTGACGGTGGCGTTGTTGAACGTGTTTCCGCTACCGCAAAAGAGCGGCTTTCGGCGCAGCTTCGCGTTTGCGGGCGAGATGATGGATCGCGGCTACAGCGTGCTGGTTTTTCCTGAAGGCCGGCGCACGCCGGACGGCGAGATGAAGCCGTTTATGGAGGGCATCGGGTTGCTGGCCAAAAATCTCAACGCGCCGGTCGTGCCGATTCGGCTTGATGGGTTGTACGAGTTGAAGCAGCAGGGAAAACGTTTCGCGCGACCCGGCCAGGTGAGCGTCACCATCGGCGAGCCGGTCAGTTTCTCGCGCGATGACGATTCGGCAAGTATCGCGCGAGAATTGTACGAGCGCGTTAGGGCGCTCTAACCTTGAACCGTCCGTTCACGCTTCACTGCCGCAAAGGTGAGCACTCTTACTTATTTTTTCGCCGCAATCGGGAAACCTGGTTGAAAATGGGCTTGGTACGGCTACTATGGTCTGCGCCGCTGTGACGGTCTGGGAGACGCCTGCGCCCCGCGCAACTTGAGATGCACGATGGCCGGCTGGCCGGCCCGAAAGCGGTTCCTCGCGATGAGCGATACCGTGTTGTCGCGTTTGAGGAGTGTGACCCGCAGTTCGCGCGTGTCGTCGGTTGCGCTCGGACGCGTGAAGTTGCGCGCACTGACGGGGAGGCCGTTCACAAAAGCCCTCACCTCAGTAACCGGCTCGCCTGACGGGATGCGGATGCGAAACTGAATGGCGGTTGTCCGGGTTGCCGCTTCGCTGTTATCAGATGGGGAGATGATTTCAACGATGGGCGGCAATTGCTCGGCAATGCTGGCTTGTAGTTGCTGGCGGCCCGCCGCCTGGTTGGCCAGAGCAATCGCACGGGCTTCGTCGCCCGTTTCGAGGATTTTGGCGATGACGTCGGGGCGGTAATGAGTATCATGAAACAGTTTGGTCGGGAAGAAATCGGCTGGCACGTCGCGTCCGCTGTTGACGTGCCAGCCGATGAAGTCTTCGGCTCCGGGCGAACAGTGGTAGTAACCCGCAGGCGTCCACGCAACCCAACGCTTGTGATCTTTGTGCGGGAAGAAAGCCAGTAATTCTTTGCCATCTGTCATCCGATACCAGCGAATGGTTCCATCATCGCAGGCGACCACAGCGAACCGCCCGTCGGCTGAGATATTGAGGCCCCAGGCCGCGCCGGGAATAGAAACCTTCCATCGCTCGCTGGTGTTAATATCGAAGAGATAGAGGTAAAAATCTCCGCCCAGCAGCAGGGCTGTTTTATCGGGCGCGATGGCCAAGCTGTGCGCCAGTTCATGGTCGTCAATCTTGAGCGGCTTCCCGTTTAGTTTCGGCTCATAAGTCCCGTTCCATCCGCTGACGACAAGCCCGCTGGCCGTGGTGATCGGCGGGTGCAATGGCGTATGCAGGGATTCCGTTTGCGATGGCTCGCCCAGTTTGCCCGTTGCCGGGGAGAAGCGCGCGCGCGATTTATCATTGTCTTTATAAACCCACTGCACGGTTGTTCCATCGGCAGCGAGCTGGAAATCGTTCAGGATTTTGTGATAATCGACGACCTCCGACTCATTGAGCAGTCTGGTTTTACCCTCGGCATCCAAGGTTCCAAAGGTTGGATCAAACGATGCGAACACGACCCCGCCATCACGCAAGGGCAGAATCTGGCCGACCGTGCTGGTGGCATCGATCTCGAAATCCTGATAATCGCCGCGCCCGCCATTGGTCCACTCGCGAATAAACGCGTGGTTGTTCGCCTTGGATCCCGTGCCGCTCGCATACAAGCGTGCGCCATCGACGGACCACGCGACTCTTGATAAATCCCCGTCCGCTTCTCCGGGCGGAAGCGGGGTGTAGAGCAGCGAAAGGTCGCGTCCGTTGAGGACGTTTACCTTGGGCGAATCCGCGAACCCGATTGCCAGGCGCGAGCCGTCGGGAGAAAAGGCGACGGTGAAGGGCCATTTGCCTGCTACCGCTTTTTGTTTGGCGACGAGCCGAAATCCCTCTCCTTTAGTCGCACCGCCGCCGAATTCGTAAAGGCGGATAAATCCATCCAGACAGACGGTTGCCAGCCGATTCGATCCGTCGAAATCTGCGCCGTAGCTCTGGTCGCCATAATCGGGGCCCTCGCCCACCAGCGCATAAGTCCTGCTTTGATAAACCTGCACGCCCTGTTTGCCGCCTATCACCACGGCCAGATATTGCCCGTCGTGCGAATAGACGAGATGCGTGACGGCATTAAGCATCCCCGGAATGCGCCGCACCATCCGCCCGCTCTCACGGTCAAAGATGTAGATGGAATAGTGGTTGTCCCATTCGAAACCCGTCCAGCCGCCGACCGCGACTGTGCGACCATCAGGCGAAAGCGCGACGGCGTAGAGGTTGCCTTCAGGCCCGGCGCCGATTGGCGGGCGCAAGACGCGCAGCAGCTTGCCGGTCGCCAACTCCCACACGCGCGCCGTCTTATCGTCGGAAGCCGTCACCAGATAGCGATTCTCCTGATCTATGCTGATGCGTTTAATATCGGTTGTGTGCATCCCCAACTCGATGCGCAGCACGGGCTGGCGCGACGGCGCGCTGCTTTGCGCCGTTGGTTTCTGCGCCCGCACAATGGTTGCGCCAACCAGACTGATTGTCGCAAGCAGGATCACCGCCGCTCGGCACAATCCGCAATCAACCCATGCTTTCATTGCTGCGTTCCCTCCAATCGGCGTCGGCCTCTCGATCTCGTGACTCAGGCAACAGGATTCGGTGCCGGGAAAGCTATCACAGGTCCGCAAATTGTGTCATGGCGCTTTTGCCTTTGCGGTTTACAGTTGCGTGATTTCATTTTCCCTCAGATGCTTTGTGCTTTGCGCCATACTTGTCGCGATGTTGCCAGCAGTAGCCGCCGCCCACGACTTTGCGCTGACAGGGCTTGCCGGATTTGGTCGGCGCACCGCAGAGCGTCGCCGCCGTGCTTGATGAACTCGCCGCTGGCGGTCGGCTATCGGCCAACGGTTTGTTAGCCTCAAGCGGCAGAGTCGTCGTGTCTGACTGGCTCGGGCTGGCCTGCGGGTCAATCAGCGTGCCGAGCAGATAAACCGGCTGGCGCGGCGCGAGGTTGCGCCCAACGATATAACCAATCGCAAGGCACAGCGCCAAACTCACGACGATCAGCAGTCTGGCCAGACTGAATCGCGGCGCACAACGGGCGCAAGTCGGGCGAGCCAAAAACGTGCTTGCGTGATCGGTAGGCAAGGCCGCGCCGCACTCCGAGCAAAACTTTGCGCTTGACATAGGCAAATCTCCCGTGACGAAACCTGATGGCTGCTGCACGTCAGGTCATCAGCATAGCCCGAATGCCCGGCTGGGACAAGCGGCAGTAACCAGCCGTGCGCGGATGAATCCGGGATGCCGCGAAAGCGCGCGAGCACCCTTACTCGCCGGTCGTTTCCCGCGAAAGATGATGGGCGTCTTTGCCAGCACTTCAACCTGCGATCAATGTTATCGTCGTTGATGATGCGGCACTTGATTGCAAGCGATGATGATTGTTTGCCCGCGCTGATGGTTGATGTTACTATGGGGTTCTGGTGTTAGTTCCGCAGCTTGACTCGAATCATGCAATACTCATCAGGCAACATCTCCCGCCTCAACTGGAGATGGTTGCGGTCAACTTTCTTAAATGAGGATTCATAATGACACAAGAAAAGCAGCAGGAGGGACGGGTGCTTCACGTTTTCACGAACATCCTCCCCGATGAGGCTACTCCGCCTGCGCTACCGTCCGAAGTGCCGTCGCGCCGCTGGATGTACTGGCAGATGACGCTCGCGGTCAGCAAAAAAGTCGTCCGCGCGCCGTTTTCAATTCATACCTGGGGGGCGTTGCGTCGCACGATCATCGCGAACTTCCTGCCGGATAATCTTGCCTATCGCTATAAGGCTTACCAGCGCGGCGAATGCAATCGCTGCGGGCTGTGCTGCAAGATTCAATTCGAATGCCCCTTCTTTGTTGACGAAGGGCCGTACAATACGCACTGCGCCATCTATACGACCCCCGCCGCGCCGCAGGCATGCTTGAAGTTCCCGGTCGACCCGAAGGATTTGAAATTGCTTCAACGCGAGATCGGCCACGCGTGTACGTTTTACTATGAAGGCGAGCCGCAGAAACTTTCCATCCTCGAATTCGCCAAGCTCTACACCCAGGGCGTGCGCCAGCAATTGGCCAAGCGCAAGCTGAAGGAAGCGCCCGATAGCGGCGATTAAATTGCGGAATCATTCCTGCGGGGATTTGCGCCGGCGCGTGAATTTTATCGCCGCATCCCAGCGCCGTCGCAAGGCCCCTTTGCGCTTTGCCCTCCATGCCCTGAGCGCAACGCGCGTCCGCTCGATCTGGCGATGCGTGACCCGATAAACGGCAGTCGATTTGATCGCCGCATAGACGCGCGCCTTGAACGCGACGAAGCGTTCATAAGCCCACGCGAACCAGCGAATTTGGAGCAGCTTCGGCTTGGTTAAAATGAACAGCCGCGCCACCAGAGCCGTGCCAGCGATTTTCGCCAGCACGATTGTCACAAAGCCCGAAATAGCGTGCCCGTGCGAAATGAAGTACAACGCCAGAAGCTTGACCGGGATCAACAACGCCGAAGGGACGATAAACAAAATGAGCGCGGCGTAAGCGGGCAGGCTGATGATCAACGCTTCGACCTGATGAAAGACCGGCAATCGCCCGATTGCCGCCGCCAGCCTCGCCAGATCATCCCACAACCAATCTTCCAGCAGGATGAGGGTGGCCGCGATCAGCACAAACGGCGCAGCGATGACGCGCTTCAATCGCTTTGCCGCGCCGCGCTTTTTTACTTGTTCAGCCATCGTCGGCCTCCAAGATTAGCGCATCCGCCGGATGGAAGAAAGCTCGCCTGATCATAGACGCCGGTTGCGCCTGAGCTTAATCGCAGGGGCGTTCGATGGACTGCGCCGGCCCCGTGAACATCTCTGCGCCGTTTTCGGTGATGACCATGATGTCTTCGAGCCGCACGCCGAATTCGCCGGGAATGTATATGCCCGGCTCATTGCTGAAAGTCATTCCCGGCTCCAACTTCGTCTTATTGCCGCGCACCAGGTAGGTCCACTCGTGCCCATCCATGCCGATGCCGTGACCGACGCGATGCGTGAAATACTTATAGCCGGGGCCGAAGCCCGCATCGACGATCACCTTGCGCGCTGCCGCGTCCACCTCTTCGCAGGCCGCGCCGGGCCGCGCCGCTTTGAGCGCCGCCGCCTGCGCCTGCTTCTCAATGTCCCACAATTTGCGCTGTCGGTCAGACGGTTTGCCGAACACCGTCGTGCGCGTGATGTCTGATTTATAACCGAGCACATCGCAGCCGCCGTCGATTAACACCACGTCGCCGTCGCGCAGCTTTTGCGGCGTGATCGTGCCGTGCGGCAGGGCCGAGTACTGCCCGAACAACACCAGCGCGCCGCCCGATGCCCCGAGTTGTTGATGCGCGGCTGAGATCTTGCGGCCCAACTCGAAATGCGTCAGCCCATCGGCGAGCGATTTGAGCGCGATGTCATAAGCTTTGAGCGTGATCTTGTTGGCGAGGCGAATCAACTCGATTTCATGCGCCGACTTGACGCGGCGGCAGCGCGCCGTCACCGCATCGGCGCTCGTGACCTGCAGACCGGGCGCGGCTTTGGCGACGCCATCGGCGAAGCGATAATCGACCGTCTCTTCTATGCCGAGCTTGCCTGTCGCCATGCCGCGATCTTTCAAAATCTGCGCGACCAACTGGTAAGGGCTTTCATCTTCTTCCCACGTGCGCACGTCCTTGCCGAACTTGATCTGTTCGAGCGCGCGGTCACGCTCGAAGGCGGGCGTCACATACGCCGGTTCGCCTTTGGCGGGAAAGATCATCGCAAACAGGCGCTCGCTGATGCCCCACTGCGCGCCCGTGAAGTAACTGAGGCTCGTGCCGCCCGTGAGAAAGATGGCGTCAATGGCCGCCTCGCGCATGTAGCGGCGGGCTTTCTCCTGGCGATCTATATATTCTTCGCGCGTGATGGGTTTGGCCTCTTTGGCCATATTGGGAATCTGTGCGCCGTCGTCGCCAAGTATTTCTTTCGGGTCGAGCGTCAGGGCGAGCGCGCCGAGCGCACTGAATTTCATAAAGTCTCTGCGATCAATACTCATCGGATTTCTCCTCGACTGGTGATTACCCCGGTTGACCATCTATGATAATCGCTTCGCGGTCGGATGTCAGTCCGCATTCGCAAGCGGCAAATAAAAACGCGGCACCCCGGCAACCGGGCCTGACGGTTCACCCCATCATCAGGCCGGTTCGTCACTCGATCAGGCCGCCTGGTCACGGCGGACTTTCAGAGCGGCACGCGTGCAATAAAATATTCAGGCCGACAAAGATTGGCCCGGTGAAATCTCGAAACCTTGCCTGCGAACCTTGCTTGCTGCCACCAATTTCGGACGGAGGAGTTTACCCATGAATCGCAGGAGCATTTTATGTAGAATCGCCTTTACTTTCGGCAGCCTGTCCACGCTCATCTGTACATCAATCGTTCCGGTCGCGGGCCAACAGCCCGCCGGTAACGCGCAACCGCAAAACCCATTGCTACGGCCAATCGTCATGCGCTTGCCTGAAATGGAGCGCGCCAGCGTGCAGCGCGACATCACCTATAAAGCCGTGAACGGCGCGACGCTCAAACTGGATGTTTACTATCCGCCGGACGTGAAAAGCGGCGCGCGGCTCCCTGTGGTCATCTTCATCAACGGCGTCGGCGACCCGCCCAACGCGCTGAAGGTGAAAGAATGGGGTCAATACACCAGTTGGCCGAAGCTGGTCACGACAGCCGGGCTGGCCGCGATCACTTACGAATGCCGGAGCGCAGAGACGGCTGCCGACGGCGCCGACTTGATCGATTACGTGCGCAAGAACGCGGCGTCATTAAAGCTCGATGAAAACCGCATCTGCTTATGGTCGTGCTCGGCCAACGTTCGCGTCGGCTTGCCGATGGTGATGCAGCCGGAGCGCAACTATGTGCGCTGCGCCGTGGTTTATTATGGCTCGGCGAACCTACACCCGACGCGGCAAGACGTGCCACTGTTGTTGGCCAGAGCCGGACGCGAGAATCCGAACCAGAATGCCGCCATTGATAATTTTGCGCGCGAAGCCCTAGCCGAAGAGGTGCCGCTCACGCTGGTGAGCTACGTCGAAGGACAGCATGCCTTCGACATCTTTGACGATAACGATCAGACGCGCGAAATCATCAAGCAGACGCTCAATTTCATGAAGTTTCACCTGACGCGCGCCGACGCCGATTATGCCCGGAAGCGGGCGCTCACGCCGGCGCGATTCCTCGCATTGATCAACAATCAGGGCATGCAAAAAGCGTTGCAGGAATTCGAAGCGGCAAAGAAGGCCAATCCTGATGACGTGCTGTTTCGCGAGAACATCGTCAACCAGATTGGCTACGGACTGTTGCAAAACAATCGCGCGAAAGACGCCATCGAACTCTTCAAACTGAACGTTGCCGCCTTCCCGAACTCGGCCAACGTGTATGACAGCCTCTCGGACGCCTACGACGCGGACGGCAACCGCCAGCTCGCGATCCAGTACGCCGAGAAAGCCTTGGAGAAACTCGCGGGCGATGCGAACATCGATGATGGCCGCAAGCAGGCCATTCGCGACAGCGCGACGGGCAAGCTCAACCGGCTCAAACCGCAATGATAAGAGTGGGGAATCTCTGATGAAAAAAACGCTCTCGTTATGGCTGGCACTGCCTTGCCTGCTTGTTGCGGCCTCGGCGCAACCTTATCGATCAACAAGCAAACCTGACAAGCAACTGGACGGACTGCGTCAGCGCGCGGCGGCAAAGCTCGATGAATTGCGCGCCAGCGGCGGCTTTCCCGGCGCGACCGTCGGCTTCGTGCTGGCTGATGGTCGCGCCGCTTCCGTATCGACCGGGTTAGCAGATGTCGAGAACAAAAGGCCGCTCGCGCCGACTGACCGCATGCAGGCAGGCAGCATCGGCAAGACTTACTTTGCCGCCGTCACGCTGCAACTGGTCAGCGAAGGTAAACTCAATCTCGATGATAAAATCGAACGCTGGCTGGGCCGTGAATCGTGGTTCAATCGCTTGCCCAACGCCAAAGACATTACGCTCAGGATGCTGATGAATCATTCGAGCGGCATCCCCGAGCACGTGCTCAACAAAGACTTTCTTGCCGCCCTGCGCGCCGACCCCGATAAACTGTGGAAGCCCGAAGAACTGCTGGCCTACATCTTCGACGCGAAGCCGCTGTTTCCAGCCGGGCAGGGCTGGTCGTATGCCGATACCAACTACATCCTCGTCGGCATCATCGTCGAAAAGGTCACGCAAAAAAGTTTCTACGGCGAAGTCGAAAAACGCATTTTGAAACCGCTCGCGCTCAAGCAAACCATTCCCTCGGTTTCGCGCACGATACCGGGCCTCATCCCCGGTTACTCGATGCCCAATAGTCCATTCGGATTCACCGGGCGCACGATCATCGACGGCAAGTTCATCATCAACCCGCAATGCGAATGGACGGGCGGCGGCTTCGCTTCAACGGCTGAAGACCTCGCGCGCTGGGCGAAAGCTCTGTATGAAGGTAAGGTGCTCAAACCCGCCGCGCTGACACAGATGCTCACGGGCGTTGAGGCGGCGGGCGGTCGCGGCGGCGGCGGCGGGAATAAATACGGCCTGGGCGTGCAGATTCGCCAGACCCCGTGGGGCGTGAGCTACGGTCACGGCGGCTGGTTTCCAGGCTACCTGTCGGAGATGGAATATTTCCCACAATATAAAGTCGCCATCGCCGTGCAGGTCAACACCGATGAGTTCGGTAAAGTGAAGAAGTCGTTGCATGCAGTCATCGGCGACATGGCGCGGCTGGTCATCGGCGAGCCGGAAGCGAAAAAGGCTTCGGCAACCGGGCAATGATCGCAAGCTCAACTAATCTAGTTGTGGCTTGCAGATTTGAGCGCGTGAAATAAAGACGATATTTATAGATAAAACAGACTCAGGCGCGGCAGGTTGTTCATCTCGCGCAAGCGGCGCGCAATGAAGTTGCGCACCGTCTGGTCGTAGATACTGCGATCCATCTGTTTGCGAAATGGCGCGAGCTGTTTTTCTGCATCCGCGCGAATCGCGGTCATCCCCGCTTCACCACAACTTTTTATCGCGCCGTCGAGCATGATGCGATCCAGGCCATCGAGGTCATGCTCGATGGCTTCGGCATTGACGCGCGTCGCGGTTTCAACTTCGCGTTTGATTTCAAGCAAACGGGCGCGGGCGCGTTCAACCGCGTGCGCGACTTCCCGCCGCTCAAGGGTTGTCGCCAGCGCCTCGGCGGCGTGCAACTCCGCATCCGAGCGCGCGAAGAATTCCAGCAGCACGGGCTTGGGAAAGGCTTCGGTTGCAGGTTCGGCGGGCTTCGCTTTGGGGTGCCGCCTGGGAGCCGATTTATCGGCTTCAACCGGCGCGTCGCCGCCGACCTGTGAGAGGCGGTATTCGGCAAAGGTCGATTCGACTTCCTGCTGACAATAGAACACCGAGTTGACCTTGCGATACTTGCGCGGGCGCGCGTCATAGGCATCAAACGCCCGGTTGATGGCGCGCAGGACGATGTGCAGCGGAATACCTGCCGTCTTCCAGCTTTCGATCAACGCCCAATCGAGCGGCGAAACCAGTAACGGCTTGCCGCGCCGCCGCACGAACTCTTCTTCGACCTCTGTAAAATAATTGAAGTAGTTCAGGCGGTCAGTCGCCGTTGCGCCGCCCGGATCAGGGCTGTCCAAGGGTGTCGATTCGTGGTTGAGGGAGTGGCGCTTAGGCAAGCAGGCTGTTGGCCAGTTCGCCGACGATGTAAAGGCCCGCGACGGTGGCCACCATCGCCAGCAGGATTAACCAGAGCAAGGCCAGCCCTTCTTTATTGCAGGTCTGGTCGAGTTTCGCGATGATCGCTTTCGGATATTCTGCCATGCTTTCGATTCTCCTTATCTCGTGTGGTTATCGGGCAAAACCTGAAACCTTCGCGCGGGCATTTTCGCAGCTATCAGGATTCAATCGGCGCGCGACCTCAGACCAGCGGCATGAAACGACCGATGATGGCTCCGGCCACGACCTCAAGCTGTTCGCGCACGATCTCGGCTTTGGTCTCGCCGAGCTTGAGCCGGTGCGCGATTTCGTCCGCCGCTTCGAGCAACTCGCGATGCAGGGTATTGGCCAGCCGGTCGCGCTCGGCGGCAGGCATTGCGTCGGGATTATTGAGCGATACTCCGGCGGCGACGGGCGGCTCTTCTTCGGCTCGCTTCATCACATTGACCAGAGAGGCGAAGCTCGGAATCGGGTACACGCGCGAGCGGCGAAATGCGTCGCGCAGCATCTGCTTGATTTCGCCTTCGCAAAGATCGCGCAAATTGGCGAGCGCCGCCTCATCCGCCGCCGTCCATTCTTTTTCGGTCAGCTCGGAATAAAACTGGCGGACGCCGTCGAGTTCGTCTGATTTGCTCTTCGCGGGTTGGTACTCGTATTGCGCGAGCCGTTCGCTGACGCGATTGGTCGCCCCTTCAATTTCTTCGCGCAAAAGGTCGAAGATTTGTTGTCGCTCGGTCGGTCTGAGTCTCATATCCGTCCTTCACAAAATCAATAAGCCGCTGGTTGAACCCTACAATCGATACAATAATCGACGCGGCGCAACGGGACAAGTCGCAATGTCGAGAGCCTTTGCTTACTGCATTCTAAAGTTCAGGAATTGACAGCCCACGGCAGATCTTTTGTGCCAGGCGATTAGATATTTCCGTATGGCGAGGTACGGCTTCCATTTCCCCAGTCTTTGGGTTGCACCAGAGTGAATGCTCGCGACCTTCTCGCTTGAGATAACAGCCATGCTTACGCAAGTGCCTCAACAACGAACTGCGTTTCATTGAACGACGACCGTTTCTCGAATAGCATTTTGAGGTACTCCCCGCAATGCATCTTCCCGGCGATCCTCAAGGATAAGTGCAATGGCCGCAGTCAAACTACCGCGACACTCGTCAATACTGCGCCCTTGACCGTTCGCGCCGGGAATCTCTGGACAGTATGCAATATACCAGTCCTCATCTTGCTCGATGATGGCCGTAAATTCATTATACATTTTGTCGTCCTTTCACAGCGATCACTCGCGCTTAATCGGGGTGACGTTCGCCATACGGCTTTAGAAATTTTAAGCCAGCGCTTCTATCAAGCGGTCAACGGCGGCCTGTAGCATCGCGTCTTCGCGCGCGAAGCACCAGCGCATATAGACATCCTGCTCCGGCTCGTCCATAAACGCGCTGCCCGGTACGGCGGCGACCCCGGCCTCGCGAATCAAAATCTCGTTCAACTCCGACGCGTCGCCGAATCTGTCAGGAATGCGCGCCCAGGTGTAAAAGCTGGAACGCGATGGGTAAACCGCGAAGCCGCAACGTTCGAGCGCCTGATTGAGCATCGCGCGCTTGCGGGCAAAGCCTTCGCGCAGACGGTCGTAATATTCGGGGTCGGCCATCAACACGCGGGCCAGCGCCTGCTGTAGCGGCGTCGGCGTGCAAACATAATAGATATTCCCCAACGTCGCGAGCTTGCCCACCAACTCACCTGGCCCATAAAGGTAACCCAGCCGCCAGCCCGATACGGCCCACGATTTGGAAAACGAACTGACGGTCACCGTGCGCTCGAACGCGCCGGGGATCGTCGCCACCGGCACATGATCTGCCGCCGAGGTCGTGAAATGTTCGTACACCTCATCGGCAAGAATCAGCAGGTCGAACTCTTCGGCGATGGCCGCGATGGCCTCTAGCTCGTCGCGCGTCATGATGCGGCCCGTCGGGTTAGCGGGCGAGCAGATGATGATGGCTTTCAACGGGTACTGCGAGCGCTTGACGCCGGCGGCACAGACGCGGCGCAACTCGTCGACATCGAGCGCCAGATTGTCACCGCGCAGCTTCACGACATCGGCCCGCGCATCGGCGGTTTCAAGCGTGCGTTTGTGATAGGGGTAATAAGGCTCGAATAACACCGCCGCCGCGCCGCGCAGGTAGGTATGCGCGAAGGTGATCAGGCCGCCGGTCGCGCCGGGTGTGATGATGAGTTCGAGCGGGCGACGGTCTGGATCAACGATGACGCCGTTCATCACGCGCAGTTTTTCGGTGACGGCTTGTCTCAGCGGGTCAACGCCTTCAAAGAAGCTGTAATGATTCAGCCCCTGATTGATGACCTCCTGTGCGGCACGCGCAAGGTCAGGGTGGAGTGCGATTTCATTCTGTCCCTGCACCAGATTGCCGCTTGGCGGGATAAGCCGCGCGATGGCGCGAATGTCGGGTTGAGGGCGCTTCTTTGTGGTTTGCAACGGTTTCCTCCATCAATGCGATATCACACAGGCAGCTTTGATGCTCGATAGCGAACCCTTGATGGTATCGGTCAGCCGGTTTGGCTGTCAAGCAAGCGCAATCGAAGAGACGATGAATGCTGAATATTGAATGATGAAAGCTGAATCAAGCAACGGCGGCTCGTTTCCGGCATTCAGCGTTCATCGGTTCCTATCAACCGACGATGGCATGCGCGGGCTTACTGCCTTTGATCAATTCATCGCTGGTGACCAGATGCGCGCCATGTTGCTGCAACTGATCGAGCGCCGCCGCGCCATCCCCCGGCTCGACATTGACCGCGCGCATCGCGTCGGTGATCGCATAGGTTTCATACCCCAACCGCAGTGCATCCAGCGCCGTTGCGCGCACGCAGTAATCGGTTGCCAGCCCCACGATATAAACCGTTTTCACGCCGCTGGCTTTCAGTACGGCATCCAGCGTTTGCCCCTGATCGTCTACGCCTTCGAATTCGGAATACGCATCGCGGTCAGGCGTCGAAGCTTTGCGGAAATGATGCGCGATGCGGTCGGTCGCAAGCGCCGGGTGCAGCGCCGCGCCGGGCGTCCCTTGAACGCAGTGTGGCGGCCAGGGGCCACCGCGCGCTTGGAAAGAAATGTGATTGGCCGGATGCCAGTCCTGTGTGGAGATGACGAGCGGGAAATGAGGCATCAAGCGATTGACGAGCGGTATGATCTGGTCGCCTTCAGCAACCGCTAACGCGCCGCCCGGACAAAAGTCGTTTTGAATATCGACCAGGATTAATGCGGCGTTCTCTCTTTCGCTCATGCGCTTCGCCTCCTGTTTCATTTTAACGCGCGCCGCCTCCGCGTCAAACCAACCCGCCGCCATCGCAAGCCGCATAAACCCGCAAAGCCCATCGTCGTGGCCAGCCCTTAAGGCCCGCCGCGACAACGCGGTCAAAGACCGCTTCTAAACAAGCTAAATAGATAGGCAAACCGCTGTAGGTTACTTCACTCGATTGTTGTTCGAGCTTTTCGAGCGCGGCGCTTGATCGCTCGACACTTTCACCCCGGCGACATCGAAGTAGAAATGTTCAGGAATCAGCGCGGCGACGGCCTGATCTGAGTGCGACCCCGGATTGTATCGCAGCCTCCCTGTCGCCTTCACCGGCTGATCGACGAACGCATTCAACGCGCTCATCTTCGGGCTGTCGGAATTTTTGGTGGCGTAAATATAGATGCCCATTCCTTTGAATTCGACAAGCAAGCCGAGCTTGGCTGAACGCAGCGTCCCCGTGACGGTGATCTTCTTGCCGACCTTCGGCATCATCTCGCGCTTGAATCGCGCCATGCCATCATCGCGTCCTGGCGTCCTGGCCATGCCCGTTGATGCTGCGAGCATGACGACTACAAGGGCCGTGATTATTTTTATACGCATCCGCTCCGCCCTCGCAATTGATTGTTGAGCTTCGCCCGTTCTTCTTGAATGTGCGCGCTGAAGGCCACCGGGTAGCTGGCCTCTGCATCAAGCGCAAGCAGGCTGTCCGGCAGTCGTCGCAACTCGGTTGCGGCGCGCGCGGCAGCCGATTGCAATCTGGAGAATCGTAATTGTCGTGCCGCGCTCGCGGTTTGATTTTCATGGCCGCTCGCGGGTGCGACATTTTCGTCCATCACGCGCCCGTCTTTCATCACCTGAACCAGCAGCGGTAACGCGCGCCCGTCGCGGGCATCAGGCGACGCTTCATCGCTCAAGGCGACGATGTCCTGCGTGTACTTGCCTGCATCGTTCGTCAATCGCCACACCTGCTTGGGGCCGGGATAAGTCGCTTTGTCCTGGCTCAGCTTCACGCGCATCTGAACGCGGCCATCGCGCTCAAGCCCGGCGAGCTTGTAAACGCCCGACAGCGCGGGCGAGTCGAACGACGTGGCCATTTCAGTGCCGACGCCGAACGCATCCACCTTCGCCCCGCGCGCGATCAGGTCAGCAATGCGATATTCGTTCAGATCACTGCTCGCGAAGATTTTAGTTTCTTGCATCCCCGCCTGATCGAGTATCTCGCGGCAGCGAATGCTTAACTCGCGAAGGTCGCCGCTGTCCAACCGAATGGAAGGGATGTTCGGCCCGAAATCGCGCGCCAGCCGCTCAACGGTGGCAACCGTATCGTAGGTGTCGACCAGCACGGTTGCCGTTTGGGGAAAGACCTTCAGGAACGCGCGAAACGCTTCGTCTTCCTTATCGAACGACATCACGAACGAATGCGCGAGCGTGCCGAAGGTCGGGATGCCGAACAGATAGCCCGCTTCGACATTCGACGTGCCGATGCTGCCGGCGATGAACGCCGCGCGCGCGGCATAAAGTCCGGCCTCCGAGCCGTGCGCGCGCCGCGTGCCGAATTCAATCACGTTGCGGCCTGCGGCGGCTTTGACGACGCGCGCGGTTTTGCTGGCAATCATCGTTTGCAAGTTGACGGTCGATAGCAAAAAGGTTTCAATGATCTGCGCTTCGATGATGGGCGCGGTCACGCGCAAAAGCGGCTCCATGCCAAACGCGGCAGTCCCTTCAGGCATCGCCCAAACGTCGCCCGTGAAACGAAACTCGGCGAGGTAATCAAAGAACTCGCGCGAAACCTGCGTGAAGGCCGGGTGCTCGCGCAAGTAGTCGATCTGTTCGGTCGTAAAGCGCAACGCCGTCAGATACTCGAGCGCCTGTTCGAGACCCGCCGCAATGAGGAAAGCGCGATGGGGCGGCAGACGGCGAATGAACAATTCGAAGATGGCTTTATCCATGAGGCCATTGTCGAAGTAGGCCGCCGCCATCGTCAGTTCGTAAAGGTCGGTCGATAGTGCTAAGGCGCGCTGTGTCATAGCAGTTGTGTGAACTATAGGAACCGCGCGAGTCGGAGTCAATCTCGGCGACATCGCCCCCTACCCACAATCCGCTTGAGTTGTGCGGCGACGGGCCGCTACAATCGCCAGCCTGAGAGATGAATTCAAACATGAAACCGAAGACTAAGGACACAGACGGCCTCGCCGGATTGATTGCCGACGCGCGGGTCAAGGTGCGCTACGCCGAAACCGATCAGATGGGCGTCGCCTACTATGCAAACTATCTGGTGTGGTTCGAGGTGGGCCGCAGCCAGTATTGCCGCGATTGCGGCTTCTCGTATCGCGATATGGAGCGCGAAACCGGCTTGTTTATGATCGTTGCCGAAGCGCGTTGCCGCTACAAGACGCCCGCCCGATATGAAGACGACTTGATCATCCGCACGCGCGCCACCGAACTGACTCGCCGCACGCTCAGGTTCGGCTATGAAATCTGGCGCGATGACGAACTGCTGGCGACGGGCGAAACGCTGCACGTTTTGATTAACCGGCAGGGCCGCCCATCGAGTTTCCCTGATCAATATCTCGCCTTGCTGCGCGGGGGGAATTAGTGGTCGGCGGTCGGTGGTCAGTGGTCGGTGATTAGCGACGACCGTATTCGTATTACTCCTCAACCGGCTACCGACCACCGACCACCGACCACTGTTATTATGGATCGCTTGATTTATCACAACGACCGGATGATTGATCTCAGCCAGGCGCGCGTCGCGCCGACGCTTGCGGGGTTGATCTATGGCTGGGGCGTGTTCACCAACTTGCGCGTCTATGCAGGCCGCGCGTTTGCTTTTGACCGGCACTGGGAGCGATTGCAGCGCCACGCCGAGAAAGCCCGCGTGGCGGTTCCGCTTGCGATGGATGAAGCAAAGCATGCGATACAGGAACTGATTACCGCCAATCAGGTGGAGCAGGGCAGGGCGCGCATCACCTGGCTGAAAGGCGAGGCGGGTTCATGGCGCGGCGCGACCTCGCGCGAAGCGGACCTGCTGATGTTCACGATTGCAGATGCGCCGCGTGTGCCGGGTGAACTTGCGCTGACGCTGTCGCCATATCGACTGCTGTCGACCAATCCGTTTGTCGGCATCAAACGCACGGCGATGATGGAAAACGTGCTGGCGTTTGATGAGGCGCGCGGGCGCAGCTTTGCTGAAGCGGTGATGCTGAACGAGCGCGGCGAGATGGTATCGGCAACGGCGGCCAATCTGTTCTGGGTGCGCGGCGATGAAATCTTTACGCCGTCGCCGGCGACCGGATGCGTCGCCGGCATCACGCGCAATCTCGTGAATGAGATTGCGGCTCGCCGCCACCTGCATGTGGTCGAAGGCAGTTTCACTGTGCAGCGATTGCTCGAAGCGCGCGAGGTCTTTTTAACCTCGACCGCGCGCGAGGTGGCCATCGTGACGGCTTTTGACATGAAGCAATACGAGATGAAAGAGGCGCGCATCGCCAAACTGATTCGCCGCGAGTTTCAAGCGCTCACCCGCGATGCTAATATGCTTACTTGACGCCTCACACATTGACCGACCCAAGGATAGGTTATGGCAGAAATCAACAGCGACGAAACGATCTCGAAGATTCTCGACGAAACCAAAACGATAGCCGTCGTCGGTCTGTCTTCCAGCCCCGTGCGACCGAGCTACAGCGTATCGCGCTATATGCAATCGCACGGCTATCGCATCATTCCCGTCAACCCGAATGAAACCAGCGTGCTCGGCGAAACCGCCTATGCGACGCTTGACGACGTTCCCGATAAGATCGATCTGGTGGACATTTTTCGCCGCAGCGAAGAAGCCGGCCATCACGTTGATGAAGCGATTCGCCTGGGCGCGCGCAGCGTCTGGTTACAGGAAGAAGTCATCGACGAGGCCGCCGCCAGACGCGCGCTTGAGGCCGGGCTTGATGTCGTGATGGATCGCTGCATCCTCAAAGAACACCTCAAGCGCACGCGGTAACTTCATCGGTTTCGCAATCGCGCTACTCGTAACGCAGCGCCACCAGCGGGTCGACGCGCGAGGCGCGTCGCGCGGGCAAGTAACCGGCAATCGCCGACACGCCGATGAGAAACAGTGTGGCCGTGGCGATGGTCAGCGGGTCGGTCGCCGTCAGCCCGAAGAGCATGCTGGAAATCACCTTGGTCGCCGCGTAGGCGGCAGGCAAGCCAATCGCCACCCCAATCACGACCATCGACAACATCTCGCGCAGCACCAGCCAGCGCACGTTGCCCGGCTGCGCGCCCAGCGCCATGCGGATGCCGATTTCATGCGTGCGGCGCGCCACCGAATAGGACATCAATCCATATAGCCCGATGGACGCGAGCAGCAAAGCCAGCACGCCGAAGAAACTCGACAGCCGCGCAAACAACCGCTCTTGCGCGAGCGTCTCGTTCACCTGCTCGCTCTGTGTCTTCAGATTAAACAGCGGGATGTTGCTATCGACTTCCTGCACCGCGTGGCGGATGGCGGCGGCCATCGCCGTCGGGTCGGCAGCCGTGCGCACCTCAAAACTCATCTGCCTGAGTCCCTTGAGATTCTGCGCGTAAGGCGCGTACATCGTCGGCGGAACTTGGTCGCGCACGTTCGAGTGTTTCGCGTCTCGGGCGACGCCGACGATCTCGTAATCTGTCCCCTTGGCGCCGCCTAACTTGTAGTGTTTGCCGACGGCGTCTTCATCGGGGAATAACAAACGCGCAAGGGTTTGATTGACCAGCATCACTTTGGGCGCGTTCTCGTCATCCTGTGGGCGCAGGTTGCGGCCCGCCGCGAGCGGGATTTCCATCGTCTCAAGAAAGTTCGGGCTGACTTGCTGCACGTAGACGTATGTCTTTTCGTCCAACGATCTGATGTTCGCGCTGTTGCTGATGAGCGGATGGGATGACAGGCTGACCGAGCGCACGCCGGGAACCGTCTCGATGCGTTCGAGCATCTGCTGGTAGAGACTGGCCAGCCGCTTTTCTTTGTAGCCGTTCAAGGTCGGATCGACGCGGAACAGCAGCACGTTCTCGCGGTTGAATCCGAGGTCGACGCGTTCGAGATTGCGGAGCGTGCGCACAAACAACCCTGCGCCAATCAAGAGCAGCAATGATAAGGCGACCTGCGCGACCAGCAGCAGTTTGCTCAACCGCGACCTGGCGCGGCTCGCCGTCCCGGCGTTGTCTTTGATGGTCGTCATCACGTCGACTCGCGTGGCGCGCAAAGCGGGCGCAAGCCCGAACAGCAACCCCGTGAGCACCGCGACGCCCGCCGTAAAGGCCAGCGTGCGAAAGTCGGGGTTGAGGTTCAGCGTGAGCGGCGACTGGGTCGGCAGCAAGGTCAGCAGCAAACCCTTGCTCCAATAAACCAGCAGCAGGCCGAGCACGCCGCCGAGCGCCGCCAGCAGCAGGCTTTCAGTGAGCAGTTGGCGAATCAACCGCAGGCGGCTTGCGCCCAGAGCCAGCCGCACGCCAATCTCGCGTTGTCGCGACGCCGCGCGGGCCAGCAGCAGGTTGGCGAGATTGATACAGGCGATGGCCAGCACCAGACCGACGACGCCCATCAGTATCCACAACATCGCGGACATCTCCGTGCGCGATTCGTTCAGGCCGCCGCTGCCGGACGAAACTTCCAGTTGGGTGGGGTCAGGCTCTTCCTCAAGTGATGGGCGCGCTTGGGCGATGGTCTGCTGAAAGGTGGCGTCGAGGCTGCCGCGCGCCTGCTGTCGGGTGACCCCCGGTTTCAGTCGGCCCATGACCTGAACCCACCAGTAATTCATCTCGCCCAGTTGCGAGCGGTCACGCTCAATCTGCGGTTGGGTCGCCAGGGGGATGATGATCTCGGGCGAACTGCCGACCTGTAGCGTGCCGTTGAACCCTTTGGGGGTTACCCCGATAATCGTGAAGGGCGTGCCATTGAGATAGATGTTTTTCCCCAGCACGGTTTCATCGCGGCTGAACCGCCGCTGCCAGTAGGCATAACTGATCACGGCCACAGGCTCGCCCGCTGCCGGGCTGTTATCCTCGACGGTGATCGTGCGTCCCAGTATCGCCGGCACCCCCAGCCCCGCGTAGTATTCGCCCGAAACCATCATCCCGCTGGCCAACTCGGCTTCGCCTTCGATGCTCACGTTCAGCCGCTCAAGGCTGGCGAAGGCAAACACATCGGTGCAGACGTCGTTGCGCTCGCGCAATTGCTCGAAGGCCGGATAGGAGAACGACGTGCTGGTTGAAAACCCCTCCCGCATGCTGAGGTTGCCGCTGAGAGATTTCGCCGGAAAATGCTTGCCCGAAGTCCAGCGCAGCAAGACCAGTTGGTCAGGATTTTGGACCGGCAATCGTTCCAGCATCACCGCGTTGATGAGGCTGAAGATGGCCGTGTTTGCGCCGATGCCGAGCGCCAGACTGAGCACGGCGACCGCCGTGAAGACGGGGCTTCTGAGCAGCATGCGTATGCCGAATCGAATGTCCTGAATCATGTCGTCCTCCAATCGTCGTTGCTGAAACCACAGCGCATCAAGCAGGGCACCCAGGCCGTGTTTGAGCAGGCCGAGTTTGGCCTTCCAGGTGAGTTTGTCCCATTCGCGCAGCAGCCACTCGCGGTGCTGGAGTTCGGCCACCCACTCCTGTTTCCAATCCGCGCGCAAACGGCGCGGGATGCTCAGACTGATCAACCGGATCAGCCTGAGATGAAGTCGAAACGCCGGTTTATCATTGCGAGTTGATGCGGGCATCCGTTTATCCTTCTTGATCGGATGGCTCGGGTTTCGACCCCGCCAGCGGCAGCGCGCGCGCCAGGAACCGGTAACGTTTGGCGGCCTCTGCCAGCGCCAAGGTTCCGGCTTTGGTCACTTCGTAGTATTTGCGCGGCGGGCGCTGCTCTTTCTGCGCGATCCGTTCGGCTTCCCACTTGGAAGCGACAAAGCCCATCTCCTCCAGCCGCCGCAGCGCCGGGTAGACCGTGCCGCTCGGCAACCCCGTGATGTCCATAATGTCGAAGCCATACGGATAGCCATTGGCAAGCGCCTGCAAGATGACCGCCGCCGTGTGTGAAAGATATGCTTTCGGACTCATCCATTCTCCTTTAGGCTGACCTTTCTTTATATAGTTATCTACATAGGGTGTCAAGTGATTGTGGATCCGTCGCCGGGCGGTTGCCAAATCGCATGACAAAAGTGGCAGGGCTTGAGGCGCGCGCAGGGCCTTGCCGTAGAGAAAACAAACCCGTCTCTCAAACGGCGTGAGCCTCGCGTAGCCGTAGTCTGGGGCCGAGATTCGCGCTCAGAATTTCTTTGAAGCGGCTGAGTTGGTCGGGGCTTTGAAAACTTCGTTTGGGGATCGTGTACATGCGTTCTTCGGTGTAGAAGATCAGAAAATCATGCTTCAATTCGAGCGCCTTCGGAACCTGATTCCACCGTGTAAAACCCGGCGCGTCGGGCGCAACCGACTCGATGCCCACGTCGGATAAGATAAAGCGCACCTTGTGACGGAGAAATTTCTTGCTCGAATAGAGCATCCGCGTGTTCAGATAAAGCAGGGCGGAGGCGATCCCGATGGCGGCCAGCGGCGCGAGCGGGGGATAAAGCAACGGGCGATAAGGGTACTTCACAAACGCGGCGAGCGAAACGAGCGCGTAGACGCCCATGACAACCAGGATGAATCGGAAGGTCGCATGCCTGAGCATATAACCGTAGGTCGCGCGCCAGTAATCTCCCATCTCGACGCGCACATCGATCTCGAATTTGGATTGCTTATCGCTCATCCACCTGATTTCGCTCGGCCATCATCGGTCCGTCATTGAATCGCAGGCGCATAAAAAAAGCAGGGCGAACCCTTGATTCGCCCTGCCCTGTGCATTCAGGGTTGAGGGCCGACCGTCAACCAATCAGGGTGACGGTTCAGCCCGCAATTCGCGGCGTGTCGTTATGGACACTTGCAGTTGTTGTTGGTGACATCGGTATCGTTCAGATTAATTGTCGACACAGAGCCAGGTAATCTGAGCGAGGCTGTTCCTCTGTTTGTGCAACTATTGACCTCAACAAAGATCGAACGGTCTGGCTTCTTCGGGTTCGGCCCCGAATCGACCAAATCGATCTTGCAGAAGGAAATGCTCACTCCGCCCCTGCCCTTCACGGTCACGCCCTTGGAGCAGTCGTGGAACTCGTAATCGCCATTGGTCGAGTTGATCAGGATGAACCGGCTCGGGTTGTTATCGTCCTGCACGCAGAAGTCAAACTGCGAGCACAGATTGCCTGAGACCGTCAGGGTGTAGGGGCAGCCGGTCTCGCCCGGATTGGTGGTCATCACGACGAGTACTAGCGTCTGACCGGCAGGCACGGTAAACGACATATTGGTCGGCGTGGGCGGCACGCCGGTGCTCAGGCCAGGGTCAGCCAGGTAGTTGGTGCAGATGCTGGCCGGGTTGAAGGTTCCCAGATAGGCGTTCGATTGCAGGTTGCAAACGCCGTTGGCCGGTTCGGTGAGGTTCACCGAAACGCAGGCGGCCTGGCCGCTCTGATTGGGAATCGCATAAGTGTCAAAAGCGCGCCCCGGAGCGGTGTCAAAGATCAGGCAGGTCTTCGGCGCGGCGCAGGAACTGGAGACGCCATTGCGGTTCAGGCGGCCAGTCGTCGTGCCATGCGTCTGCGTCCCCGTAAAATTGGGGTCGCCCGTGCCGAGCGTGCCGTTGATGACGATGTCATCGCAAAGGATGGCCGTGCAATTCACATTGATCGTCAAAGCGCCGGTATCGCCAGCGAAGCCGCCGATCTGAATCTTGTAAGTTTGGTTGGCCTGAGCGACAAAGCCTAGACTGGACTGAAACCCGTCGCCGCAACCGCCAAAATCATCATTGCAAGCGACCGCTACGAAACTGGCAAAATTGCAGGGCGTTGCGGCGTTGACCTGCCACACCATGATCGCCGTGTCGACCGGCGCGCTGCCGCAAGTGTCCACCGTTACATTCCTACGGGTGGCTGAGGCAGGCAGGTTGTACCAGATGTTTTTGCTCTGCGTGGTGCAGGTGCTTCCCGGCTCGCCAGCTTCGTCGGTCGCCATCGTGGTGTCTTTGGCGTCGGTGAACGGGCAAGCGTTGATCGTTATTGCGTTGGCGCAATTGTCGTTGGCGGGCGCGGCGGCGACCGCATTGGGCGCATGCGTTCTGGGAGTCTTGTTCAGCGGCTTTGTATCAGACCGGCTGGTATCCTGCGCGGGCGCGGCGGCCATTGATGCGCGCGCAATATACAAGGCTGGGAGCGTCAGCAGAGCCGCGAGGATCATCACACAACATCGGACAAAGTATCGAGTCTTGATTCGCATAGAATTCCTCCTTGGAGTCTTCGGGAACTGAGCCACTGGCTATGCCGCGCCTGCGGGAACCGGTTGGGGCAGGACAAGCAGTGGGCGAACATTTGAATTCAAACCGAGCCGCCTCCGGCAATCAGCCTTTAGCCTGAGGGGAGAGCGGCGGCGTCAAGAATACATACGCCTGCCGCACAAGGCGCTCTGGTCTTTCTGAACGCTGAGAGCGTTACCGCTAATCGCTGATGCTTGGCGATGAATCGGTATTGCCCTGGTGAAATACATCGACGAGATGTTTGCTGCAACACCTTATAGAAATCGTGACGGGCCTAATCATACGCAAAGCCTCTCGATAATGCAAATTATAAATCGGGAGTTCTTGGCCCGTGCGCGAGACGGTCTCAAGCCGCCGCAGGCGGATACAAATCGGCAGGCGGTGCGGCCAGTAGTGTAGCTAATCGCACCGTGAGATCGCCTGCAAGGCGGGTTAAAACGACCCCTCCGGTCTTGGGGGTTAGTCTTTAGCCCCGACAAAGATATCAAATGCTTCGCGAATGATGTGATAGCACTCGCAAGCCGAATCTTCCAGGCCATCGCGGTCGATAATCTTGATCCGACCCCGCTTGCTGAGGATCAGCCCGGCTTTCTGTAACGTGCCCGTCACGAGGCTCACCGCAGGACGGCGCGCACCGATCATCCCGGCAAGGATTTCCTGTGTCAGCAGCAATTCGTCGGTCTCCGACCGATCATGCGCCATCAGCAGCCAGCGGCACAATCGCTCTTCGACCGTGTGAAAACGACCGCAGGCGCTTGATTGCCCCAACTGCGTCAGGGCCGTATAGGTGTAGCGGAAGAGCAGGCCGTGAATGGCATTCAAGCGATTGAACTCGTGCCTGAACGCCTTGATATCGATGCAATACATCTCGCCCGGCAGTTCGACTTCGACGCCGTAAGGCGAGATTTCGTAGCCCAGCAGTTCCGGGATGCCGACCATGCCTTCCCATCCGACCACGCCCACTTCGATCCGCTCGCCGTCTGAGGTTGTGGCAATCCAGGAAAGCATGGCGCTAGTCGGGAAGTACAAATGCTTGATTGGCTCGTGTGCCCGATAAATCACCTCTTCGGGTTTCACTTGAATCACCTGCAAGGCCGGGCGGAGCAATTCAAATTCCTGCGGCGGCAGCGATGCCAGGATGAAATTCCCAATTTCGTTATCGAGCTTTTTCGTCTTCGCCATCGCGAACCTTTATCAGGGACTGTGTTTTCCGGCAAACAGACAGCGGCTAGTTATATCAGCTATCTTTCACAAGATTCAACCGGCAAACGCGACTTGATAACTGAACAGCGCATGTCACAAAAAAAACGTATCCTGATGATTGACGATCACGAAGATACCTGTTTGATGGTGCGCCTGATTCTCGGTCAGGCAGGCTATGATCTCACCTTCGCCTATACGATGACTGAGGGCCTCCAACTGGCCCGTCAGCAACCATTCGATCTCTATATTATTGATCTCTGGTTCGAGGATGGCGAAGGGTATGAGCTGTGCCAGCAGATTCGCGCGTTTAATCTTTCCGCGCCAATCGTCGTTTACTCGGCTGATGTCTACCCCGCTTCGCAGGCGCAGGCGATGCAGGCGGGCGCTCAAGCCTTCATCCCCAAACCCTCCAACCTTGAAGTCTTAACCGAGACGGTTCAGCGTCTGCTTGCAAGCCCTCAATGAGATGCGCCATCGCCGCGCCAGCCAGACAGTTTATGACATCACTGGCTGGCTGTAATCAACAAAAAAACCACCTGGCGGCGGCCATGTCGGATTGAGCAATAAGGCGGGCGCTACTGGACTCGAACCCGTGCCCCCAGCCGTGTGAATGCAGGCATGCCTTGTTTTTCGACGTCTGCCGACGCCTGCCCCGCTTCGCCCTGAATCCCGCTTGCGCGCACTCGCCCCCGCCACCGCACAAGGGTTCTGCGAAAGGGGGTCTGTACGCAGAAGAATAATCCTTGCTTCGGTCTGGCCTCTCACTTGCACTTAACCCATGGACAAATCGTCTGGTGTTCGATTCTCATTCGCAATCCGATTCACCTGGAGGGAACGATGAACGTTTTTGAGTTGTTGAAAGAAGATCACAAGAAGGTTTCGCAAATTTTCGAGAAACTGGAGCACACCACCGAGCAGGCCGTCAAAACGCGTGACGAGCTGTTTGGGAAGCTGAAAAACGAATTAGAGATTCACACGCGGATCGAAGAGACCATCTTTTATCCGGTGCTGAAAGAGGCGGCTGAAACGCGCGCCATCGCGCTCGAAGCCTACGAAGAGCACAAGGTCGTGAAGGAGTTATTGGAAGAAATGACTTCGATGCCCGTCAGCAGCGAGCGGTGGACGGCGAAATTCACGGTGCTGAAAGAAAGCGTCGAGCATCACGTCGAAGAAGAAGAAAGCGATATGTTCAAGGGCGCGCGTGAGGTCTTAACCAAAGCGCAGGCGGAAGAGTTGGGGGCGCGCATGGAGGCCGAAAAGAAACAGCTTGCTGCCGCCGCGAAAAAATGAAATCGCCTCTATTTGGAAGGGCAAGCCTGGCCGGGGGGCAGTCGCCCCCTGGTTAAATCTGCGTGATCATTTCCTTTATGAGACGTGGCAGATAACTCAACCATGAAACTTGAGAGCGTGGCGCGGAAAAACTATACAGGGCATTGTCGCCGGGACAATTGAACCATGAACACAACGGAAAACGGCGGCCAAGCCGAAGCCGTAGCGAATGCTGTTACCACAGTTGCCAGGGCCGACTGGTCACAATCACGCACCATCTTGCGCGTGATCATTATCGTGCTCGCTGTGGCGGCGGCGATTTGGATGCTCCATGCCGTGTCGGGCGTGATCCTATTAGTGATCCTGGCGATCTTCTTTGCCTATATCGTCTCGCCGCTTGTGGGGTTTGTGCGCCGTCCTTTCAAGCTGCGCGGGAGCCAGTATGCCGTGCCACCAACTGCGGCACTCAGCCTCGTCTACCTCAGTATTTTCGGTGCGATTGGGATTTCGGTTTATCTCGTGCTGCCGCGACTTGGGGAGCAGCTTACGCAGTTCGCGCAACAGGCCCCCGCCTATCTCGTCTCTGCGCGTGCTCGCGCCAAGACGCTGAACGACCTTTACCAGCACTACCAGTTGCCGCCGGCTTTGCGGGAGTCTATTGACGATGCGGTCAGCCGCGCGGTCACCGCCGCGCAGCAATATGCGGTCGCAGAGATGACCAATGTTGCGGGCTGGGTAGTGTACATCCCGTGGCTTGCGCTCATCCCCATCCTGGCCTTTTTCTTCTTGAAGGAGGCAGAAGTTTTTCGGCGCGAGGCGTTGCTGATCTTCCCGCGCGGGCGTATGCGCTGGCGCGCCGACGAATTCTTCCAGGATGTCAATAGCGCGCTCGCCGCTTATATTCGCGCGCAACTCAGCGCGTGTTTGTTTATTGGGATCATCTGTATCCTTGGCTTTTACGTCATTGGCGTCCCTTACCCCTTGATGCTGGGCGTCTTAGCCGGGCTGTTGGAATTTATCCCACTTATAGGGCCGGTCCTGGTCGGCGCAATTGCCATTTTAGTCACCAGCTTTCATTCCCTCGGCCAGTCCGCCTGGGTGCTCGTCTTTCTACTCGTGCTGCGGATGGTGCAGGATTATCTAGTTTATCCACGTCTCATCGGCCACGGGATTCATTTACACCCGCTGGCGATCATTTTGGCGATCCTATGCGGCGCGGAGGTGGCGGGAATTGCGGGAATCTTTTTGGCGATTCCAGCCGTTGCGATAGTCTCAATCGGCTATCGGCACTGGGCTGAACACAGGGGCACGGAAGGTCTGGTGGCAAACCTTCTAAAACCGGAGTCGCCGGTCGTCACCGTGATGGCGACGACCGAAAGCGCTGAACCGGAACCCACGTCCAGCCCCTAGATTACGCCCTCTGTGGTTTAATTACACCGGAGTCTGATTATTCCAGGGAAAGCGAGGATACAAAGCATGGTTAATGAGAACCCCAAAGAAGCTCCTTCAACGTCTGAAGTGATCTCCGATGAGACAGGAAAATTAGATGTGCGCTTTGCTTTATGGCGTCGGTTCTGCGCCGAAAACGACGTGTCGGTCGACAGCCTGCCGAGCGAACTGAGTGAGGAGGCGAAGGAGAAGTGGAACAAGCTGAAAGAAATCGAGTTGCTTGGCTCGGATGAGTAGCCGCAACAGGCCGACCTTTTGGCAGTTTGCTGTGGAGGCATTATAGTATGAATTAAGCTCATCCATATGACTCGATTCAATACTATAGTTACAGCCTGAATCTATGTCTTGGCCTGCTCCGCATTCTGGTATTTCAACGAGTAGCCTGTGTGAACGTTGAAGATAGTGAGAATAGGCTTCTCGATCTACGCCAGCGGAACATTTATTGCCTACAATAAAGCGACTCAATCCTTGAAGTAGTCATTTACGCTATTTCTTCACTCATCAACTCACTAACACAAGGAGCAATTACATATGTCTAGGAACAAACAGAGTGGTCAGCAAGGCAGTCAGCAGGGCGAAAAGAGTGATCCGCAAAGTGGCCAGCAAAGCGGTCAGCAGGGCGGCCAGCAGGGCGGCCAGCAGGGCGGACAAGAGGGGAAAGGTGGTCAGCAGGGTGGTCAAGCGGGAAGAGGTGGTCAGCAGGGCGGGTCTAGTCAAGACAACCGCTAGTTTATCCATTCATTTTTCAACCCGTTGAGTCAAAGGATTCACGGTCTCCTGCACTATGTAAATCAACGTAGGTTAGTGCAGCGCATTGGGCGAGGCGGCCCGCCAGTGGTTCTCGGCACCGCTCGGCCCATTGCTTGTACTAGCCGATAACCCAACAAGGGAGAAACTAATATGAAGGATTCAACAGCTCCAAAAGAAGGACGCTCACGAGTGGTAACTGGAATGTTCAGGGACCGGGAGAGCGCTGAGCGCGCATATCAATCGGTCACCGCTCGCGGGTACAACAAGGATGATGTCAACTTGATAATGTCGGAGGACACGCGCAAGAAACATTTCTCGTCTGACAAACATGCAGATACAGAGCTCGGCAATAAGGCCCTGGAAGGTGCGGGCGCGGGGTCAGCAATTGGCGGGACCGTGGGCGCGATCCTGGCCTTGGTCGCCGCCGCCGGTACGCTTGCCATACCGGGTCTGAATATTGTTGCTGCCGGGCCGATTGTGGCAGCCCTGACCGGGGCCGGTGCCGGCGGCTTTCCAGCACAGTGGGATCCGAAGCTTGGAATTCACGTGACTTGAAGTCGCGGC